>Ga0208179_1000305_pt1 | contig 35331 bp, 33 predicted proteins | sample Malvired_Geostar_FD_184238 | JGI IMG/M metagenome (GOLD analysis project Ga0208179, IMG submission 184238) | Marine viral communities from the Global Malaspina Expedition - Malaspina viral metaG DeepMed_Geostar (SPAdes) (version 2) | ecosystem: Environmental > Aquatic > Marine > Oceanic | place... | reverse complement strand
GGGTGAGCCGCCCGTTGTTCTGATAGTTGGTCGAGGTCGTGTTGCCCTTCGCCCGTTCAATGACCTCCGACGCCCAGCGCTTGTCCCAATCCTGGCTGACCACCGCGTCCTGTATCTGCTCGGCCGTCATGTACTGGCGATAATAGAGTCGGCGCGCCTTCTGGATGTCGGTCGTGTCCGGCGGCGCAAAGAAATCCTCGCCCACCTTCAGCGCCACGATGGTCGGGCGATCCTTGTGCACCATCGGCACCGTCACCTTGCCCTCACCGAACTTGCGCAGATCAGAGATCAACTTGCGCACCTCCGCGTCGGACACGTCAAAGTTTTGTGTCGCCAACAAATTCTGCACGATCACGAAAACAGCATCGTCGTTTGCGGGATCGAGCAGCATGGTTGGCAGCTCGGCAAGCGCCGGGTCACTCATCGCCGCGTTCTTCAGGTCCTCGAGGTCAATCGTCTCGTAGTAGCGCTGCGTTTCCCTCTCCCAGAACACGCCGACCACCGCCAGCCCGTTTTCCAGATAGTAGTTGGCCGCCAGCTCCGCCTCGGGGAAAAACTCGTCCATCGAGTTGCTCAACATGTAGCGCAGGAAGTTGGTTGTCTGGAACGCCTTGTTCGCATCGTTGCTCTCGGTCGGCATCGCCTGCACGGTCATGCTGCGCAGCGAGGTCAACAGCATGTCGGTGTCCTCGTTCACATACGAGTCAATCAGCGGCACACGACTGTCACTTGAGCCATCGAAGGGAACCGGGTCGCGCCCGAGCTTCTTCTTCCACTTGCGCCCGTCATCACTCTGGCCGGACCAGATGTTGTAGCGGTTCTCCCAGTTCTTGTTCTTGCGATCCACCAGATCGCTCTCGGTCGCCTCGCGGTACTCGTTGAGTATCTGACCGAGGTTCAGCTCATAGATTAAATTGTCGGATTTCATAGCACCTCCACCATCGCCCCCCCCACAGGCAGCTTCAAATAACGCCGGACACTCTCCCGCGAAATCTTTTTATGGCCCCCGTCCGTGTTCACGCTTTCCAGTTTACCGGTGTCGAGCAGCCGGTAAACCGTTCCCTTCCCAACCCCAAGAAGCTGGGTGACGGCCCCGACCCGTAACAGAAGCGGCAACTCGTTAAATTGCTTCATTCAATCTTCTTCACCGGCCGGATATTACGTCTCAGCGCAATATCGTCAAGGGGGCAAAATCAAAAATCAGGGGCGTCCCCGCCCGTGGCCGCAAAGGCCACCGGATCGAAGTGATGGATGCCGTCCTTGAACATGTAGCGGTCCGGGTCGATTACGTCCTTGAGGGCACCCTTGAGGCCGTCCAGACCGGTGTATTCGGCGTAGCCGTAGATCGACTGCTCGCACGCCTCACTGATGTAGTAGCGCGGCGCGTTCATCATGCTCACCGGCTTGCTCTCGTCGTAGTCGAGCATGTCGTTGATCCCCTGAATCCCGTCCTCGATCTGGCCGCCCGGCGCCGGGAAGAACACCATGCCCGGCACAATGAGGTTGCCCTCCTCGTCGTGGTCGTCCTGCTCGAGCATGATGATCGGTGTCATGCCGCTCTTGGCACTGGGCACCTCCGCCCCGCCGAAGCGCGAGTCGATGATGCGCCGGTAAATCTCCTCGCCGTCCTCCAGCTCGAGGATCATCTTCTTGTAGCTCACCAGACTCAGGCCCAGCCCGGTCTGCGCCGGACCCGGCTTGCCGTCCGGCTTGTCGCTGGGCAGCGCCCACTCACCGTACTGCTGGCGGTTGGGCCATTCCCGGTAGAGGAACACACGGTTCAGGTCATCGATGATGTACCACTTGATGAACCAGTTCTTGCTCCCGGCCGGGTCCACCGAGCAGTAGCGCGTGCCGCTGCCCGGCACCTTCTCCGCAGGAACCACATGCACGTTCTCGTTGAACTTCGGGAACGCCTTTCCCTCAAGCCGCTCCGCCCAGCCATACGCACGGATCTTGACCTCCTCGCTGCTCTTGCCCTCGAGCATCTTTTTAACATTGTGATAACCGCCGAACGGATTCCAGATGGAATGAAAACAAATCATCCTTGCGTTGCGCCGGATCGGCTGAAGGATGTAGGGCATGTGACCGGGCTCACACCCGGCCACGTTCACGTTGTCCGGAAGAAGCTCGCTCTCGGAGCTCTCCAGCACCCTGGCCCCGCTCTGGTACTCCTTGACCGTCATGCTGTACCCCTTGACCGGGGTGAAGGTGATGATCAGCTTGCCCGAGCGCGTGGCGATGCGGAAACGCAGCGTCCTGACCAGATCATAACCAATCAGCTCATCGGCCCAAATCAGATCGAGCTCACCGCCCTCGAACACCGATTCCATCATCGAATAATTCAGGAACCGGCAGCGCGAACCGTTGGGCAGGATGAACACCTGATCCGAGAAACCGCCCTTGTCGGTCCATCGGACATTGGTTGTCCTACCCTGCTTGCCGATGTCGCGCCATTCGACCGGCAGATAGCGCCGGATGACCGGCTGCTGCATCTCGATGCTGCTGGGCAGCGTGGAGTGCAGACACCACACGTTGCACTTATCCTTGGCGCACATGGTTTCCACCACATACTTGGCGGCAAAGTCGGTTTTACCCGCCCGGTTGCCACCCAAGATGAGCAGTTCATCCGACACCTTGAGCAGTTCCCGGGCGCGCTTCCACGGCGCGAGCTCGAACCCGCTGTTTAGCGGGTCATTGTTGGAGAGCCCAATCGCCTGCTCGCGCTCCTCAATGAGCGCCGCCAGATACTCGACCCCCTTGGACTCGGAGATCCGAAGCATCTCCTGATCCGTGAACTCCGGAAGGATCGGGTGGGCTGTCTGCTTGAACCCCATTACACAAAAGGCACATCGTCGTTTAGAACCAGATCAAAACTCAACGATCGCTTGGTCAGCCGGACAAGCTTCTTGTAATTAAGATGCTTGTTGATGGAATGAATTGTCCAACCATAACACATCCTATATTGATCAACCAGATTATGACCCTGCTTTTGCCAATCAACCTTTAACAACTGCTCCCTCAAGGTGAAAATAGGATCACCCTCCTGCCACATGCCTGTCTCGCGGGTTCCGGTAATCAAATCATGATAGAACCTTTCTGCCAGCCCCGCCTGCGAACAACCACAACCATCATACTCAACCCACCACTGTGCAATGGCAGCTAGTGACGGCAGTTTTCTCAGCAGTTTGTTGTCTGCAAGATTCTCAACGATATATTTTATCGGTTCCTTTAACCTCACAAACTCCAGCTCTATCTCATCATCCGGAATATAAGACTTCATTCTATTGAACGGATTTCTTGGTTTTCCATTCGGGACACCAGACGCACAGGAGAACCTTGCAATCCTCTCGTACCAACTCGCCTGAGTGTTGGTACACTTACCAAGCATCCCCGCCAACCTGAACCTGTCTGCGTTGGTTCTTTTCCGACCAATATCGACCTTGAGCATGCCCTCTCTGGGAACACCCATGATAACGTGCATCTGCTGGGCCGACTTTGAGTCCAGCAATGCCTGCAACCTTGTTTGACCGTCCATCAGGACACCCTCGTCATCGAAGATGATCGTGGAAACATATCCCAGGAAGTTGCCGTTCCTCATATCCTTCTCGATCTGGGCCGCCTTCACTCTGGACATCGAACGGTTTGTTGCCTCTCCACCCTTGCCGCCATTGAAGCTTATCAGTATTTTTGAAGCGACCCCGGGTGTGATCTCCGTATAAACAGAACACATGACGGGCGAGTGAAACTCATGCTTCACATCGCCGCGTTCATGCAATTCCGTCTGTATATTGCACACACGTCTCTGTGCCTTGTCCTGTTCCCTAATCAACTCTTCGGTTGTTGTTATGTTCTTTATCGACATGACTACTCCTTCCTTCAGTTTGTACCCAATTGGGTTGGTTTATGTTGTTTGCCTTTCATTTAGCCACCTTTCTCCTCCTTCTTCACCGGCTCAACCACCGCTGGCGCAATTGACCACGTTTCACCGGCATCGTGAATGACCTGTTCAAGGACATTCGCCGCGTTCTGCACTTCCTGTTGCTGCTGACTTGCGAGTTGCAGCGCGAGGTTCGCGAGCACTCGAAGTGCTGCTTGTGCGTTGGCCTTGTTCACGTCGGCCTGACTTACGGCCCCATCTGTCTTTTCGTTTTCTTTTGCCATTTGTTTTATTTGTTTTCTTCTGTTATGTCAGGACAATGCGCGACTGTCGCCTCGCCGTTGTCCTCAATGATTTCCGGTTCAACCACTTCATCGGTCGCCTCCTCCTTCTTTTTCCCGCCGGATAGCGGAAAATCGAAGCTGCTCACCTTGACCTCCCAATCGTGAATGGTCTTGCCGTTTTTTTCGTATCTGGTTGGACACAAGCGACCATGCACAAGTATGCCCGAACCTTTCTTGAACCACTTGCGTATGTTATCCGCCAGCGTGTCCCAAGCGCTGCATTGGAACCACACAGGGTCCTTGTCTTTACCCTGACTAGCGGCCAAGTTGAAATTGGTCACGTTGCCATAATCTTCGTGCGGTGTAGGGTCCGCACCCAGCCTTCCCTCTATTGATATGTGTATCATAATGCTATTCCTCTGTTGTTGTAGCCTCCTTGTAAGGCTCAAAGCGCATGGCCCCCTTGTGAAAGATATAATCGCTCTTGCCGCAGGGACCGTTGCGCTGCTTGACGATCACAAGGTTTCGCCTCTTTTTTCCAGCCCACCCCTCGTCGCTCTCCCACATGTCGCGCTCGGCATTGTTTCGCGGCTGCGCATCGGCCAGTATGCCCACCAGATCGGCGTCCTGCTCGAGCTGCCCCGATTCCCTCAAATCCTCCATCGAGGGCGCGTAGTGCCCCTTCTGGGCCGAGGCACGATTGAGCTGCGCCAGACCCAGCACCGGCATCTCGAGCTCCTTGGCCAGCGCCTTGATGCCCCTTGAAATCTCGGCAATCTCACTCTCCCGATTGTTATACTGACTGCTGGTGCCACGGATAAGCTGCACATAGTCGAGCACCACCAGCCTGATGCCATGCTGCGCCTTGAGCCGCCGACACTTGGCCCGGATGTCAAGTATGCTCTGCTGGGTGGTGTCATCAAGGAAGAGCGGCAGCTTCCTGAACTCCTCACAAATCTCCAAGAGCCCCGGTTCCCCCGTTTCCGAATCAGCCATTAAATCCGCCTTATAGGCGTACCCGGTGCGATAATGCTGATAATTACACCACCCCTCCGCAAAGATGATCCGCTCCACCAGCTCGATGGCCGACATTTCCATCGAGAAAAACGCCACCGGTATTTTCTGATCAAAGAGCATCCTCGACACCATGTTGGTGGCAAAGGAGGTCTTGCCCATTCCTGGCCGACCAGCGATCAGAATCATCTGCCGATCCTGAAAGCCGCTGGTCTGCTTGTTCAGATACTTAAACCCGGTGTCCAGACCGGTCAGGCGCCCCTCGCCGCGCTCGTAGTTTTGAATCTCCTCATAGACCCGATCAATCATCCCGTTCAGGTCCACTGTCTGATCCGGCGCCCGCGCCGAGTTGAGCTCGAGGATGTCCGACTCGGCCTTGTCCAGCACCGCGCCCACCCCACCGTGATCGTCCGGTTTTTTTGCCAGCTCAACATGCTGGCGACTCACCTCGATCAGCTTTCGCAAATGCCAGCACTCCAGCACCGGCTTCAGATAAAATTCCAGATTTACCGAACTCCCCACCTCGTCCTCAAGTGCCGCCATCAGCGTCGCCCACGGCTGATCCGGCTTTCGTTTTTTTAATTTCGAGTTGAGTGTCAACAGATCGATCCCGATTCCGTCACGGTGCAACTCGAACATCGCCCAAAAGATTTCCCGGTGATGCGTGTCATAGAACGCATCCTGCGGCTCGCTGTGTCCGAGCTTTTCGAGCACATCACTCAAACTCAGAGCCGGGGTAAGCAGGCAACACCCGAGCACGCCGCGCTCGGCCGTCAAATCTCTTGGGAACAGTTCATTCATTTTTTAGCTTTTCTATAAGCAGCACCGCATCAACCTTCATACCCGACAACTCCAAATAATAATCAGCACCACCCCCCTCCGAAAAAAACTTTTCAACCTCCTTCAACAACACCTCCTTCAACACCCAGCCACTCTCGAGCTTCTTTTTTATTTCCTTTGACCTTTTTAATTTCCTATAATCCGTCACCGCCTGCATCACCACCATAACCGCCAGCGTCCGAGCACCGTGTCTGTCCAGCTTCATACACCCGCCAGTTGTTTTGTAATTTCATCCCGCTTATCACGCAATTTACGAAACTCCTTAATTGTCTCCTGATCCGCACCCAGGCTGCCCTCATTTTTCGGGTTGCCCGAATGATTCTTCATCAACTCCTCAAGATTAACTTTTTGCTTTTCCAACTCCCAAGTTGACTTGCCTCCCCTTTTTTTATCATCCATCCACTCCTCCCTGTGCTTCGCCCATTTCACAATCAACCGATTCTCCAGCACCGACAACTCACTGCCAAAAGGCTTGAGCGCCTTCGTCATGTCACTGTCGTTCCAGAAAACGCCGTTGGCATACCACCTCTCATACCACTCGCAGGCAAAGTCGCTTGGGATCGCAAGCATCTCGGCCCTCTTCATCAAAGTCCCCTTCTCCACCAATTCCGGGGCTCCCTCCCTCCCCATAATCTCTTCATTAATCTCTTCATCTTCTCTTTCTATACTGGTGTCCGGTTTCCGGACAGTTGATTCCGGTTTCTGGACAGTTGATTCCGGTTTCTGGACAGTTGATTCCGGATTCCGGATTCCGGATTCCGGAATCTGGACACAAAGAATATAACCTTTAAACGAGGGCTCGATAAGATTCAGGGCACAGAGTAAATTGATATGCTTGTAAACCGTCGAACGACTGCAACCCAGGAACTTGGCCAGCCTGGCCGGTGACTGCCAAAAGTAACATTTACCATCTTTTTTACTTGACACGATTGCCATTGCGCAAAGCACGGCTTTAGTTCCGATTTTCATTTTTGGCGTCTCGGTCAGCGCCCACCATGTCTGATCGGTTGCCATCGAGCCTAATGTGTATGCCTTGACTCATCTTGAACTCCCACTGGCGTTGCCGTGGGTCCACCAGATAAATGCGCGCACCTTTCCTGTGACGTATTTTTCGCCATTTCCATCTTTTCTCCTCGGGTAGTTTTTGGGTCAGCCTAACCAGCCCGTTTGTTGTTAATTTAATCCATCTTCCTACCATCGACCCGGCGCCCTCGGCGGTCGCCCTTTTATCACCCAGCCATATTTTTCCTTAATGGCCGGAAAGATCATTGGATCACCATTGATCAACCGGAGTCTAAAATTTGAACTATCACCCACGCGCACGTTTATTATTTCGCCGTTCTTGCGTTTAGCATGGATAATATATTGATTGCCAAAACCGCCCTTCACAAAGGTCACAAGCTCCTCCAACGGCCCCTTGAGGAGCTTTTTATCGTCAGGGGTCACTTCACCCGACAATCCACTCTTAATGTTCTCCAGCACCCTCTGGGAGCCCTTCTCGGTGTAATGAATCGTCCGTATTATCCGACGCCAGTAGCCGTCCTCCGGAGTCCCCAGCTCGGCCACGCGCAGATCGCGCAGCACCCCACGGGAAACGCCGATCCGGCTGGCCAGCTCCTCCTCTGAGATCAGTTCATCCATTGACAAATTAAATCCGCCGGAGGGAAACGCTAGTAAACCCCCCGGCGGTGGCGGTATAGAAACTAACGGGCCAACCAAGGAAGCCCGCCCCAAACCTAACCGCCAAAATTCCAGCCCCGGGTAGGAACCAACCAAGAACCCGGGACTGTGGCTGACCCGGCTCCCCGCCGGGAACGCGCGCATCGATATGGAATGTCACGTTAGCCAAATTTTTTTTAAATTAGAAATGCAGGGCACTGCTTCTGTTTGGAATAAACCTTACAACCATTCCATAGAAACCTCCTTGTAGAAACAGCACCCTGCAAAACCGATTGGCCCATTTGCCAAATTTTGTGAGAGTCGGAATCCATTGTACCCAGGGGCCGCGATTGAAAATCGCGACCCCCCCCCCCCACTGTCTACGAGGCTCTCCGAGCCGAGCCAGAGCAGAGTGAAATGAACGGACCCCTCGACCAAAACACAACCAAAGAGCCCCTTTGTGCCCAAAATACGGCCAGATCCGCCCCTTTGTAGGTAACAAGGAGTCATTTGGACCAGAATCAGACATCAATCGCCCCTTTCTTGAGCTCCTCGAGCCGCTTGACCAGTGCGCCCTGATCGACCACCACTTTGGCAGTTATTGACGTGGCCGAACCGGTCAAAAGGTTGCCGTTGTTCACTGCTATCCCACCGCCGACTGCCAGCTCATGATACTTTATCTTCTCCGGCTCATCCTCGAGTCGCCGCCTCATCTCCTCGGTTGTGAGCTCGGCCACAGTGAAATACTTGTTTGCTATTCTCTTTCTTATTGGCTCCAACTCCCCGCGATCCTCGGCCCTCTCGATCAACATGGCGATTGACTGCCGGGAGACTTGAAACAGCTCGGCCACGGCGCGCTGGCTCATGCCTGCCGCGATCCGCTCGATGATCATCTTAACGAGCCCTCGGCGCCGCTCGAGTGTGCGCCCGGTCCGCCTTTTCTTGTCCGGTAGCTTGTCCGCCTCGAGCGACGCCACCAGCTCCTCACCGGCCTCAAACTCGTCGGCGCTGAATAGCTGCGGCTGATCCGGCTCAGCGACCGGGACTAGGTTACTCGTTTGCACTGCTGCTTCTCTCCTTTAGAAATTGGTTAATCTCACGCCCTGAGATGTGGCTGAATCCTCGTTTATCCATTGCGAAGCCGGTCAGTGTTCCCGCTCGTATTTGTTGGCGCACCCACACGCTTGTGCGCGATAAAAGAGCGGCAGTTTCCTTGGTTGTGTAGAGCCTATCTTCAGCCAGTGACCACACTGCTTGCACCCCTTCACGACATACGGATTTGAGTAGTATTCCAACCCAAAAAGTAAAAAGGGCCGGTTGTTCACTGCTTGTGAACAGCGTTTGGCCCAATGAATCCGGGCTGAATGTGTAATACAAAAAAAAGTATTAAAAAGGCTTGCCAAGCCGCTTGTGCATCTGCTAATAATTCCGACGTGCGTATTAACAAGAAAGGAACCGACGAAATGACAGAAAAAAACAACGAAGATACGGGGCTCGTACATGTGAAGCCGGAAACAGTGAAACACGGTGAGACCACCTACGGCCATTGCACATGGGGTCAAACCAAAAACGGGCGGTGGTACTCCATCAACTACTGGCCAAAACACCCAATGAACGAGCGAGGCTTCAACGCCGAGGTTCGCTGGGACATCCCCACCCAAGATTACGATCTGTACGGAATCAAAATCAAACCCGAAGAGGGACCCAGTTACGACTACCAAGAACACCGTGCCGAGATGGGTCACGGTTTCATCGGTAAAGATGGTGGCCCCGTCAACTAACCCCCGTTCAGCCCTCCCAAGTCGGGAGGGTTGATCGGGCTTTAGCCCACTACAAAAGGAACCAATGAAAAAAATACATCGAATACAAATAGGCCAGCACCGTGGGCACGCCCGCGTGTGGCTGGATGGCCACTGGCTCGAGGATGTCGGTTTCACAACCGGCACTCACTACTTGCGCTCATGGAACCCGGAGCTTCGTCAACTGGCACTCTATCTGCCCAGCGCTGACGAGCTCGTCAACGAAAAACCCAAGGTCGTCAGCGGCCACCACAACCGCCCGGTGATCGACATCTCCAACAAGTCAGTTGAGATGTGGTTCGAGCGGGCCGGGGAAGATCAGGACGGCAAGGTTTACGTCAACGTCACCAGCCCCGAGCACGGCGTGCTCATCATCGAGGAAGCAGTATGATGAAGCTCGTCCTCTCGTTGTGTGACTACACCGGCAACTGGTCACGGCCCTACTGCGCCGACCATCAAGGCGCAGACTCGAGGAAGTACCTAGTCCGCCGGGTGGACATTAAAAAAGGCGAGGACGTGACCAACCTGCCCTTCATCAAGGGCTGCGAGGTTCACGGCATCATCGCGCAGCCGCCCTGCACTGAGTTCGCAGCGAGCGGCGCGCGCTGGTGGGCCAACAAGCAGGCCACAAGCCCGGAGAAACTCGAGCGCGCCCTGCACGTCGTTCAGGCGTGCCTGAGCCTCGTGGCAATATATAAGCCCGAGTGGTGGGTACTCGAGAATCCGGTCGGCCGGATCGGTGATTGGATCGGCGCGTGCGCCCACACATTCCAACCGTTCGAGTACGCCGGTTGGTTGGATGATCCGGAGAAGCAGGACGCTGAGCGTTACACCAAGCGCACCTGTTTGTGGGGAGACTTCACCATGCCAGAAAAAAAGCCGCTGGAGGCCATCCACGGCTCAAAGATGCACGCCAAGTACGGTGGTGCGAGCGAGAGAACCAAGGAATTGCGATCCATCACGCCTGAAGGATTCGCAACAGCATTCAAACACGCAAACCCATAAACGAAAGGAACCAATAATATGTTTTACGAACACAGACAAATCAAGATTGCCAAGGCCGATTCAGCCGCAGCGCTGGCCGGGAAACTGATGAGCACATGGACATTGTGCACCGCCTTCAAACTCGACGCTGAAGGCACAACAGGGCTCATGTTCATCAACGACGCCACCTGCGAGGACGGCGCAAACGAGTGGGCCGTGACAACCGTTCCCTGCCCTCACCTAGACGGTAATATGATTCAGTTTGAGTCGATCACCGCAGGGCGCTCAGAGGAGCGCAACCTCGAGATGATCGAGCTCTGCATCGACATCGTGCAAGGCAACGCGCCGCGCCCATTCCAGCGCACCGTGAAGTACAACGAACACGCAGGCGACTATTGCCCGCTCTGCCGCTAACCCCCGTTCAGCTCTCCCGCTCAGGGAGAGTTGATCGGGCTTTAGCCCAGAAAGGAACCAATACAATGATTGAAATAAAAAACAGTACATTCACGAAGGCCGGGAAGACTCACAATATTGTTGAGATTCACCGGGACGGCAACAAGGCAATCGCCTTTGGCAAGAAAAAGGCACAGGCCATCATCGAGGCGATCAGGGACAAGGAGGCACTCAAGACGCTGGAGGAATTCAGCGGCCACGCACAGGCGGACAGAGACAGCGCCACACACACCGCAGAAGCGGCAGACCGGGACAAGTACAACGAAGCTTATAAGGAACAAATACAATGAACTACCTTCAATCACTACACGACGCAAGCGCTCGACTGATCGAGATCGAGAAACTCTACTACTCGACATTCCCCGATCAGCCGGACCTCGAGCCCGAGCATATCGACAAGTACGCGCGCGTCATCGGCAAGCAATACCCCGAGCTCGAGCAATTGTGGGTCGAGGGAGCGGCAACGCCCGGGATGTCGATCACCACCGACAGCGCCGGGTGCCACATGCTATTTCGATTGGCCCCGGATCACGTCGCGTGCATTTCGACTGTCGAGAACTCGGTCGGGCTGTACGACTCGTATCGGCATAACGACGATCTCGAGGCGGCGCTCGAGCACGATCCCATCTACATGGGTCACCTTGGCGCAGATTGGAATTGACATGCTAGACATCAAACAACAACCCGACGGAACGTGGGCGGTGCGAGCCGCCCACGCTTCGCGTCCCGAATTGTTCCCCACGTTCCGCGACGCGACAGCCTGGGTGGCGAGAATCCGCCGCGAACTCGATCCAAGTCTCCAAAAGTGGGCTTTACCACACAAACAACAAAAAAGATGGCCACAGGATGCGCTGTAAGCGACTTTTGGGGTCAAGGTAATACCAACACACCGGGCCAATTTGATTGTCTCACACAAATAAGCGTAGTAACCCCAACGGCCGGATCAGGATCCGGTCTAACCTGAAAGGAACCAATGAGCAATTATATAGAAAAATTAATAAGTAGAAGGAACAAAGGTAGAAAAGCAGTCACTCGCGTTAAACATCTGGCTGGCGACGGAAGCGGTGATGTCTTGTACGAAGTCATCTACTACAACAGGTTTTCCGTTTACGGCTTTACCGATCACTGGCACGACAAAGGATTCCCGGCCAGCGATAAGAGCTTCGAGACACGGGAAGCAGCGGAGAAGCATTTGGCTAGGATCGGCGAGAAAGGCTTTGGCCACATGAACGACAAGGGCAAATTGGGCTGGGTCGAACGCCAATGGGAAATAGTAGATTGATGAACGAGGAGGAGCTACAAGAATATTTCAAGATGATCGGCGCTCGAGGAGGCAAGGCGGGCACCGGGCGCGCCAAGACGCGCTCGAAGGAGCACTACCGCCGGATCGCCAAGGAGCGCTGGCGACTCGAGCGTGAAAAACGTGTGAACAAAGGTGGATAAGTTTAATTTGCAACGAAAACCATAAACCACTAAAACATCGGCGATGCCGATAATATATCAATGGAACCAACCAAGACAACCCGCAGCTTTCGGATCAATGACGACATCTGGTCGCTGCTCAAAAAAGAAGCCGAACGCAGAGGCACAACCGCCTCGGCGTTGGTCACGCAGTCGATCACGGAACACATCAGCGGCATGCTGAAGAAGGAAGGCGGCCTCGGGGTCACTGACCTGATAAATTTAATTGCCGCCCTGCAACAACAGACCGCAAAACTTGCAAAAGATTTAGATGAGGCACAGTCAAACCTCCAAGAAGGGGCCGAGGACGATCGAAGTTGAAAAGGATTTGGCGGACGCGCTGGTAACAGCCTCCCGCCTGATGCGGCGAACATCCCGGCGGTGGTGGAAAGCAACACCAGAATATTTGCTTCAGCGCTGCATCGAGCGCCTTCTCAATAAACGTCAACCGGCGTCCTTCGACCATAGCGAAAGTAAAACTTCTTCGTCACCCTGACATCCCCGTGCCGCATGAACTCGCAGGCGGCCATCGGGTCCTCCTTGTAAATCTTGCTGCCAGTGTAGGCTCGGAGTTCATGCAGGAACTTGTCCGCCGTCCACTTCAATGGCTTGGCGGTTTCCACGATCCACTCCTGCAAATAGGTCACGGTCCGTGAGTAGCGGTAGGCGTCTGAATCCACCCCGTCGATGAACAGCCCGCACCCAGGCTGAATGAGCGGCCGCATCTTCGCCGCCCAATGCTCCTGAAATCGCACGCTGATCGGCTTGCCGCCCTTGCCGATGCCGCCCTCGATGTAGAGCCCGTCCTTCTCCTCGATGAAGTGGTCATGATCCACCCGGCCGATCTCCTCACGGCGGAGCCCGGCGCCGATCGCGCAGATAAACATCTTGTAAAGATCGCGCGCCTTGATGAAGCGAAGCGACTGATCCCGCCCAGCCGGATTCATCGGCAGACAGAGGCCACCGGCCAGCCACCCTTCCACAATCTCGATCGCCTCCGCCTTGTCAAGCGTGCCGGTCGAGCGCTGCGTAGGATTTCCGTTGAGCTGACGCACCTGTGCAGACAAAAAACTGTAACCCGGGCGGGCATAGACAAAGCCCCAGCCGCGAATGGGGCGCCTGCTGGGCAGCCACTCGTCGGTGTTGAACACTTCGATGCCGGGTATGATCCGATCCCAGATCGCGTCGGCGATCGGTTTGTATTCGATCGTGTTATAGTGCCGGTCGATGTCGAGCTTCAGATACTCCACCATGTTGGGCGGAACAGCCAGCCCACGCGCCTCGTACTCCGGCACAAGGGGAACCCGCACGCTGCCCACCTTGCTCTTGAACAGCCATTGAAAGCTCCGGCAGATGATCCCGGCGGTGCGCGCCGCGCCGACTGCCGCCTCCTTTGCCGAGCCGTACTGCTTGCTCCTCGAGCGGTTGCCGTTGGCGGTGTACTCGGCGAGCAGCCGTTTCTCGACGATGTTGGCCGCGCCGCTCGGGAGCTCCTCGAGCCGGATCGAGTCGGCCGAGCGATCAGGGAACAGCCTGGCCAGCGCCTCCCGGGCGTGATTGACGTAGGCGGCGACCGCCGACGTACTGGCCCGGCTGATCTCCGGCGCTGCGGCGAATATCTGGCCGAACGTCGTGCCGAACGCCGTCTTGCTCCGGCGCTTCTCGATCTCGGTCCAGTTGCCCGCGAGCGCCTGAATGATGAAATCCCGGGCGACCTTCTCGGCGGCAACGTGGCTGGTTTTCTTGAGGGAACGCTTGAGGAGCTTCTTGGCGACCATGCAGTTGATCTGCCAATACTTTCCTTTGAGCTTGATGGTGAAGTCCCGGCCGTTCACCTCGAAAGTGTGTTCGGTCCTGCCCTTGGCGACCTTGGGGCTCTGTGCCTGCGGCGCCACCTCGATGGAGATAATGTTGGTTCTCATGGTTTAGATAAAGTGGTCGAGTTTTGGTCGAGTTCAACCGGCGATATGTTTGCATATCTTTATATTTCTTTGCAAGACATTTCTTTGTAATAGTCAAAAAAACTCCCGGTTGAGCCAATAAAACCGGGATATAGTGCAATTACCTAAAGGAATTAAAAGGAATATATATTTTGAAAGAGCTAATAGCTGGTCATTTGGGGGTTGTTTCCTCGCCTTTGACTACCAGTGGTTTAGGTTGTTTTGTTTTTGCTGCGGTCGAGTTTTGGTCGAATATATCTTATGGTCTGGGTGCCGATATGATGTCCAAATACTTTCCGGCATTGTATCGCGGCCGGTGGCATTGATGACAATTTGCTTCCTGCGGAATCTCAATAATCAATCGCCCCCGCTCTGATAAACTCAAGGCATAAGACCTCACCGCGACCCGGCAGGATACCTTCTGAGCTTGGTTCCTGGCCGCCAAATAAGCCGGTAAGGACATGGCAACCAACAACCCAATGATACTGATTACCAGCAGCACCTCAAGTAACGCCATCCCGCTCATCAGCAAATAAATATGTTTAGGCGGGCCTTTAGCTCTGCATTTTCGCTTCTCAACAACTTGATATAACGCTTGAGTGCGGCCACATAATGCCACTCGTCAACGATCTCCTCCTCGATGCAGTCAATCAACGCCTCCGGGCTCATGCGCATGAGGCCACGGTCACCATTGGGGTTGTGCTCGGCCATGCCCTTGTTGAACTTGGCCGGGGCCAACCGAACGAAGTCCTCGAGGGCGCGATCGCGCAGTTCCGGGTCAGAAATCATCGGGGCGGACGAGGCGGCATGAGGGGCGGCAACGTGGTGTCGATGGCCTCGGCGTAGCCCTTCTTGTCAAAGGCCCTCAAATTAACACCGAACAGGCTCGAGATGCGACTCTCAAGCGGGATTTCCACCAGATTCTCCTGCGGGATCAGGGCGAGCTTGTCGGCCTCGGTGCGGTATTTCCAGCCGGTCGCGGGCTTGGTCAGGTTCCGGACCGATTTGTACTGATTCACACGGGCGCGCTCAGCAGCGCTGTCACTGAACCGCAGCTTCTGGGCCTCGACCCATAGCGGTATCCGATCCGGACGCATACTCTTCGAGGGCACCAGACTGATCTCAGTCTCGACCTTACCCTTCGGCAACATCGGGTCCCAAGCACCCCGTTGGGCGCCGATCCGGTCGATCAGGCCAGTGAGATGGCTGGCCCGGATCGCCTCGAGCGGGCCGGGATCGTAGCCCATGCGCTCACTTTGCCTCGTCCGCTTGTAAACCGGGTCCACCCAGGCGATCACCCGGTCAAACTGGCGTTGACCCGGGATAAAGGCGCCCATGAGCTCGTCGGTCACATAAAACTTGAACGGCACGCCTCCGGCGTAGGGATCGACCGGCGTGGGCGACGGTTCGCCCGCCTGCCAATCCGCCAGCGCCTTGAACGGGACACGGAATGCCACGCCGAGGCTTAAAAACTCACCTCCGAGCTCAGTGACATGTCTGGCGTAAGTCTCGGCCGCAACCGCCGCCCCGTGCTTCCGGTAGTCGTTCTGGGCGAGCACCGCCGCGCCCGCCATGCCGATCACCGGGTACTGCCGAACGCGCAGCCAGAAATCCCGGTCATCATCGAGATCAATCCCAGCCAGCTCCCCCCACTTGGAAATGTTCATCCGGTTGGCAGTGATAAATTCCGGGTCGATACGCTTCCGCTCCAGATTGCCCAGCCCATCATCCACCAAAATATCGCTGGTGCCCACCACCTCTCGGGCATCCTCGGGCGGCTCATCATCTCCCCTTAGCAGCGCGAGCGCCGCCGCACCCACCAACCCGATCGCCCCGGCGCCGAACATCGAGAACGTAACCACATCGGCCAGCGCCTCGGCTCGTTGCCCCTGCGGCACGCCCCGGATGAATCGCTTGAGCCCGGCGGCACGATCGCCCTGCTTGTTGATGTACGCCGCACCAAAGCGAGGGAAGGCACTGATCAGTGCACCGAAGTCATTCTTTACGATGTCATTGATAAAATCCGGACTGTCGGCGTAGTTGAGCATCTCCAACTGGGCCGCGTTGATCGCCGTCAGGCGGGCGTCCATCGGCGGGTTGGCCATAAACTCATTGACGAACGACTTGAGCGCCTTGCCGCGCAGGCCCTTGGCCTTGCCCTGGGTGACGGCATCGGCCCGGAGCATCGCGTAGGCGAAGCGCTGCTTGGCCCGGATGTCTATGTTGCCGTATTTCACCAGCGCCATCGACGCGCCGCCGAGCTCGCCCTGCTTGAGCAGATTCCACCACTTGTCATCGTACTTGATCTTGAGGTCCTGCAACCGGGTCGAGTCCGCAAAGATTTCATCCGGCAACACCGTCTCGATCGCCTCGCGGAAGTTACTGTTCGGCCCGGGCAGATATTTCCGGGCGCCCATGAACCGGTTGAAAACCTGGCCGACAAATAGATTGCGCGCCCGGCGAAAATTAAGGGCGGCGTTCTTCGGGTCGAGCGCCAGCATTTTCAGCGCCCCGACGGTGCTGTACCGGAACCCGGCCTCGAGATTGAAAAAGTCGTTGGCAACGATATTACCGACGATCGTGATTGGATCACCGAGGAACAGAATCTTCGAATTGCGCAACATCCATGTGAGCGTGTTATACAGCGGCCCATGCGCCTGCTGGCTGGCGTACTGCTTGACCAGCACATCGAGGAGCGGCCGAGGGATGGCCACCTGTTTGCCCCGCAACCGAAATGCCTCGCCCATGAACTCCTTGAACGCATCCTCCTCGGCCTGTTCCTGCAAGCGCATCTCCGTCTCGGGAAACGCAGCCTCGCCGGTGATCGGGTCCTTGGGCAGATTCCAACCGCGCACCTTCTTGATCGCCGCCCAAATCTCGGGAACACCCTGCTCGAGCGACACCCAGCCCTCCGGCGGGTGGGTTCCCTTAAAAGCCTTGCCGTGCTTGATGACTTGTTTAAGCCAACGCTTGCGTGAGCGCTCCTGAATCGCCTGCAACGCCCGTACATTAAAGCCACTCAAAAGATCGAGCACCTTGCCCTCTTCACGGCTCTTCCCGGTCTTGTACTTGCGCCCGGCCGAGCGCGTGCCGGTGCGTAGCTGCAACACCTTGCGGATCGCGCCAAAGAGCGAGCGACTCACCAGCACGTCAGGCGTGTAGGCGTCCAGCGGATCAAAGTTCGGGTTGTTCTCGGCCATCATGGCCGCCAGCGCGAACCGGTTAAAGACCGGGATCTCAACCCCGCCCACTGTCTGCCGGGTGTCCTTGAGCGCCGGGTCGATATACATGTCGATAAACCAGCCAAACTCGGGGAACTCGTCAGTGGTAAAATGATTGTAGAGCTCCTGCTGGATGTGCGCAGGCATCTCTCGAATCAACTGAAACCCACGGCGGCCGTCCGGTGTCTCGATGTATTTGTCGATGTAAAGCTGATCCTGCTCGCCTGTGAGCGGGTTTGACACCATCACCATGTCGCCAACATCGTGCTCTCCCTTGTCGAATTGAGCCTTAGACATGAGCCCAGCGCGCATTTCAAAGGGTTCAAAGATAAAATTGCCCTCAGAATCGCGCCCTGTGACGTTTAAATGAGCGGCGAGGGGTAAGGACACCCCCTTAAAATCCTTAATTCGGCGTTTCCAAGGCCCGGATCGCAGAAATCCTGGCAGTGACCAACCCTCGGGGCGGCTCTTCCAAAGCTGCTCCTCGAGCTGTTCTCCCTGCCGCTTGACCGCCGCCTGATCGTAGTTGTGCTGCATGTTCAGGCCCTGCTGGGCGAGCAACAGGTCCGGGCTGCCGTGATAAATCACCTTCTTACTCTGCCGCGTCACATAATCGCGCAGCCAACTGCGGTGCCTTTCCTCGGCGTAGTCCGGTTTCTCCTCCTCATCCACCTCGCGCTTGCGCTCGATCCGGTGCTTGGCAGCCAGACCTTCCGGCGAGAGGTTCAGCGCCTTGGCGTGGTTCTGACGCTGTACCTTGTTCCAGACATTCTTTAACCAGCGCCCCACACGATCACCAAACACCCGCTTCATGGCGCCTGACCAGCTCACAAAGTGGGTGAAGCCCTTGCGCATCAGATCAGCGCCCTTGATGGCCAGATCAGCCAGGATATTGAAATTAACAAAACCAGCCTCACCGGGACGCCCGCCACCGGGTTCGATCTTCATGCCCCGCTTCTGCTGCTCGTCGATCTGATCGAGCCCAGCCTTGCCCCGATTCTCGGCCTGCAGAACCTTCTCACTCGCCTCCTGCTCCTCCTTGATCTCGGCATCGAGCAACGCCATCTTTTGCACCGCGTCATCATACTCCTTCTGCCGCTGCCATTCCTTGTTCACCGCATCATGGAGCGTCGGCAGATTGTTGCGATACCCCTCGAGCTCACGCGCCGTGTGCTCGGGCCGCATCTGAAATTCCTTGAGCTTGGAGTCCATGCTTTGCAGGAACCCCTGCCCGCTCTTAAAGTTGGCCACCAACGACATCAGAACCGGGTTCTCGTACTGATACTGGATTTGCACCGCAGGCTTGCCATCAGGCCCCTTGGCCCAATCGCCTGCGTTGGGATCGTAGCTGCCCTTGACCGTGGCCTTGAGTAGTTCCCCGTTCACCTTGAACGGCGGCGCTGCATGGTGGACGGTAACAACCGCACCAACCCCCTTGCTTTGCTTCGCCTTGGCCTCCGCCGTCTGCTTTGTGATGTAATCATCGAGCGCGATCCGGATGGCCTTGCGATCGGTGTAGGTATTTCCCTCCACCTCCACGCTGTCCACCTTGTCCGGAATCCTGGCCACCAGCTCCTGCTCATGCTCGAGACGTTCCTCGAGCTGCGGGATCAGCTCCTCCTCGTACTTGACAATATCCTCCCTCGCCTTGGCCTGCTGCGAGGCAAAACTGCTCCGGGCCATCTCAAGCGTGCGCAACGTCTGACCCAGCCCAACCCGCTGCAAGGTGCGCTCATCCCCACTAAAGGCCGCCAACTGCTCCTCATAGCTCATCTCCACCTCGTTGGCGGCATCGTCGGACACGCGCATCTCATCATCGCCCCGCAACAATGACTCTGTGGCCTGCGCCTTGATCATGAGCTTCTGGTAGATCGCCGCATCAAGCGTCTGCTCCATGCCGTAGGTCAGGATTTCCACACCACCCAGCGTGGCGTACATGTTGCCCTGCCTCGAGATGCGGCCATTGCGCTGCTCGATGTCCTGCGGCCGCCACGGCGCGTCCAGATGATGCAGCGCCGCCATGCGCTCCTGAATGTTGAGCCCTGTGCCCAGCGTCTCGGTCATCCCAATGGCAATGCGCACCTGACCGCTATTCATCTTCTCGCCAAACACACGCTTCTCTGCCGACTTCATGCCACCGGTAACAAAAGCGATCTCATGCTCCGGCACACCGCCCTCCATCAGCTTGGCCTTGATCTCCTCATAAACATTGAACTGTTCATGCGGCTCGAGCCCCTCGATGTGGGTCTTTACATTCTGGCAGAAAATACACTGCGTCCCCAAATTATCAGCCGTGGCGTGGTAGCGTTGCAGCACGTTCTCCACCACCTTGTTGACCTTGCTACCGGGATCATCCGGCAGGGACGGGTCGATCAGGCGCATGTCAATCGTCGCCTTCTTGGCCAGCCCCGTGGCCACCAGCGGGATGTGGCTGTTCTCCCGCCTCTCCCGACCGGTCATCTTCTCGAACTCCTCGAGCATCTGCTGAATCTTGGCAATCTGTTCCTCCACCGCCTTGGTGCGCTCGAGCACCACGTTCTGCACTTCACCCCCTTTAAGCGGCGGCAGCTTGATCTGTTCCACTTCGTTAGCCCACACCTGATCGGCCACTGTACGCCATGCGCGCCTGAACTCCGGCAGATTCTGGAAACTGGCAAATCTCTGCACCAGCTTCCACTGCCCACCGGCGGTAAGCTCCGGCTCGGTGGTGGTATTGCCAAACATTCCGGCGAAGGAATCAAAGCGCTCCATCTCAAACTTCTTCAGCGTCTCCGGGGAGAGATAGCGGATCATCGTCCAGGCTTCCGCGATCGTGTTGGACACCGGCGTGCCGGTTGCCAGCACAAAATTCTTGCCGTCGTTGTTCTCCATGACCCAGCGCGACTTGAGAAACAGCGAGCTCGCCCTCTTGCTGGCGCCCCGATCCAGCCCCTTGATGGTTTCCATCTGGGAGGCAAACGAGAGCTTCTTAAACTGGTGCGCCTCGTCCACGAACATGGCATCCACGCCGAGCTGCTCGAAGGTCATGCCCTCGTCCACCTTGCGCTTCTGCAACTCGTCCAGCCGCGAGTCGAGCCTCTTGATGGCCGACTCGAGCGTCGTCGCCCGGACCGAGCGACCGCCCTCGGCTGCCTTGGCTTGTATCAGCGCCGCCTGAAGCTCATCCTTCTCCTCATTGATATAAGCCTCCTCCCGCTTGGGATCGTCCGGCATCTTCTCAAGGAAGGAGTGAGGGATGATCACTGCATCCCAATCCCCGGTGTTGATCATCGCCATCAGGCGCTGGCGGTTCTTGGCGTCCCGCTGATTTTCCGTGGGCACCAACACCTTGGCCTGTGGGTAGAGCTCCCTAAACTCCCGGCTGAATTGCTCCACCGTGGAGTTGAGTGCCACGATCATCGGCTTGTTGGCAATGCCCAGCCGCCGCATCTCCATCGCCGCCGTCACCATCGTGTACGTCTTGCCGGTGCCCACCTGATGCGCAAGAAGTGTGTTGCCCTGAAGGATGCGGCTCACCGCACGCTTCTGGCTCGGATATAATTCCTTTTGATCCGCCGCGCCCGGGTAATGCCGCCATGCGGGCTCCCGGTACACCCGGTCCACCGTGCCATTGAAGCGCTCGTTGTAATCACGGAAGAGCTCCTGCGCCACTTCCGGCTTCTTCAATGCCCAATCCGTGAACGCGAGCTGTATCTCATCAAGTTTCAACTGGGCCTGCCGGGTCAGCACACGATCCTTCATTCTCTTCTTGCCGGTAGGATCACTCGGGTCAGACACCCACACCGCAGGCTGCTTCATGTTAAGCGCCGCATTGATCAGGTCCGTGCCCAGCTTGTCCCCCGCCGGGAAACCGTAGGTGACTTCATTGGCGCTCGAGCGGGCATAACCCCTAGCCTGAATTTTCCAATGGCCGGTTTCACTGACGTGAATGACGCTCGAGGGTGTGCCGAGCACGTCCTGCACGAAGCCCTCGATGATCTTGGGACTGATCCACTGGCTGCCGATCCGAAACCCAATCTTCTCCAACGGAATCGGCGCGGGCTGCACCGCCTCGAGCTCGGCCACGTTTCGCTCGTAGGCCGGGTTGTCCCTGGCCGCCTCACGCGCCTGCCGCAGCTTGTCCTTGACGTGCCCGGAAAGATATTCCTCGGGCGTCTCGAGCCTGCCGTTGTCCGGGTTCTCAAAGGCCAGTTGCTGCTCGAGCAGCGACTGCTTGGCCTTGTCCGCCGTGATCCCCAGCAGCCCCCCCATGTAACCAAGGTCGAGCCCGTTCTTGTAGCTTAATGAAATTTGCAGTGCATCCCCCACCGTGTCGGCGCTTGTCGGCGCCAGCCGGGGTCGCACCGTGCGGCGGTTGAAGATGTCCGACTTGTGGTAGGTATCCTCCCTGACCGTGCGCGCCTTGCCGCTCTTGTCGATCCGGGGCACCCACTGGCTCCTGATCGTCTCCAGCGCCGCGAGCTGGGGAAACTCAACGTCGTGCTCCCACAGGAACCTCGACTTGGAACCGTTGAACGCCCCGTGCCGCTTCACATAGGCGTCGTACACCTTGTTGAGCCGGGCACGCTCCACCTCGATCTGCTCCTCGGTCGCCGCCGGGTCGAGCTGCAGCCGGTTGATCGCCTGCGCCACCTCCTTGACCCCGAGAAAATCCCTTGCCCGCGCTCCCTGGGTCTTGGCGTGCTTGAACTCGGGCGCCACCAGCACGTCATCGCGCACCGCAGCCACCTTGCCTTCGTGCAGCACCAGCGTGTTGTTCTTCATGCCGGGCGCCGCCTCCACGGGCGCCGTGAAATCGTTGACCGTGGTGTCACTGCCAAACACCTCCCCGGGCAGCTTGCCAAACGCCTCCACAATCTGCGGGCCAAGCTCCTGACCCTTGTGCGGCAGCACCGCCATCTCCGGGTCGCCCCCGTACAGCGTACCCTCAAGGCTCAACCGCCCCAGCATCATGTCCGGTTTGTCCACAAAATACTGGTTCACCTTGATCGGCTCACCCTTGTGGGTCTTGGTTTCCGCCTTGCGCGTGAACAGGTTGCCCTCCTTGAACGGCATCCCGTCCTTCTTGCGAAAGATCAGGATGTCGGTCGTGACCTGTGTGTTGGCGTTCTTGGCAAAGGCATCATTGGGCAGCCGGATCGCCCCCACCAGATCGGCCCGTTCCGCCAGCCATTCCCGGGACTGCTTAGACACATCATTGTCCATCGTGGACTTGGACGTGATCGCCACCATCAGGCCGCCCGGTTTCAGGAGGTCAATGCCGCGCAGGAAATAATAATTGTGCAGGCTTGCCTTCGGATACGCCCCGTCCACCGGGCCATCCTTGTGAAACGGCACGTTGCCCACGATCAAATCCATGCTGCCCTTGGCGATGTTGGCCTTCTCGAATCCCTTCTGGTGAATCTTGGCCTGCGGATAGAGCTTGGCCAGGATGCGCCCACTGATGTTGTCAATCTCCACACCTGTCAGGTGCGATTTGTTGGCAAGATCATTGGGCATCAGGCCAAAGAAATGCCCAATGCCCGCGCCCGGCTCGAGCACGCGCCCACCCTTGAACCCGAGCTTGCGGATGCCCTCCCACATCTCACCGATCACCTCGTCCGACGTGTAGTGCGCGTTCAGGATTGAGGCCGAGGCCCGGCGATACTCCTCGTCACCGAGCTCGGCACGCACCACGTCATAGAGTGGCCGCCAATCCTTCTCCCAGTTGGGATCGTTACCGGCCGCCGCCTTGCCGTGCTCGAACACCTCCTTGACCCCGCCCCAGCCGGTGTACTGGGCCAGCACCTTCTTCTCTGCGGGGCTGGCCGGGCGGTTCTCCGCCTCAAGCTGCTTGAGCAGTCGGATGGCGGCAAGATTGGCGTTGGCCTTGCCCTTCTTGCCCTTGGGCGCTATCTCGTCGCCCGGTTCAATGCTGTGGTTCGGATCTGTTAGCTCTCCGCCAGCCGCTCTTCCCACGCCCTCAACTGGCTCAGCAACTGCGGGCTCGGGGGCCGGAGCTCTTCCCTCTGCTCCCTCGGGTCGATCGGGCTCACCACGTCGGCCTGCACGACCTCCCTCGCCCGGCTCTCGCTCAGCCCTTTCTGCTGTAGGCTGTGGTTCAACTCTTGCGCCCGGTCCGCGATCTGGTCGAGGTGCTTCTTCAATTTGTTCTGGCCCCACAGACTCCTGAGTAGGTCCGGCTCCTGTTCCTTCAGGTGCTCGAGTCGGCTCCTCCACCACGGAAGGTCTTGTGGCTTCTCTATCCTTATCATCTTCGTTCAGGGGTTGCTTAAACAGGGGTTCGTCCGGTGTCAACTGTGTTTTGAACTGATCCGGGTACTCCCCCAAAATCTCATTGTAATAATCCTTGATCTGCTCATTCAGCCGCTTCTCAAGCTCAAGCTGCTGATCATGAATCTTTTGCATCCCCTGAGAGGCCGCCGCCTTACGCACCCGACGCGCCTCCTTGAGCTGTAAGACAGTCTCATAAGACTCATTCTCCTCCGGGTTAAACCCACCACGCTCCGCCTGCTCCTCGACGTACTGCTGGACCTGAAAAATCTGTGCGTCGGAGAGCTCGCCCTGATACGTTTGCGCCTCAAACCCGGGCGCCTCCTCCGGTGCAGGCGTCGGGGTAGGTGCAGGCTCCTCCTTCACCGGCTCAGGCGCAGGAGCCTTTGTAGCTCTCTCAATTTCGTTCAGGAAAGCATCTACCGCTTCCTCGCTAGTCTTTCTTATTTCACCGGCGATTCGGTTAACCTCTTCAGCGTTAGGTATCCCCTTCTCAGTCAAGGACTGGGCCCAGAGTCGAGCGGCCCGTACCTCTCCCTCCGCTTCTTCTCTCGCTTCCGCCTCGAGGGCAGCCTCTTCCTCGATCACTTCCTCGGGAAAGGCTTCGGCCTCCATCGCTGCCTCTTCCGGAGTCGGCGCAAATTCATCCTCCGGTGCCGCCTCCTCCACCACCGGCTCCGGTGCGGGTGCCGCCTCCGGTGCCGTGTCGATTCGTACCTCGGTCACTTCGCCCGCCTTGGCGTTGAACAGCAGCCGCTGGATCGTGTCCCGCGTGGTGCCCGGGCCGCTCTCGATGATGCCCTCGCCACCGCCCGGTGCCTTGTACTTGACCGTGACCTTCTGGCCTTCACCCACCACGTCCGGTATGTCCGCCTCAAGATTAGGGATGGCTGGGCGCGTGTCCATGATGCCGACAGGCTCCGGTTCACCGGCAAACCCGGCGGGCAACGATTCCTCGAGCGCTATGGCACGGCCGCTCTCGGTGATGGCCTTGTCCATCTGCCAATCAAGCATCTTGGACTTAACCTCACCCTCAACCCCCTTCACCCCAGAAACGACGCCGCCAAGGATTCCGCCAATCACACCAGCCTCGGCCATCTCCTGAAACGCCTGCTCGAAGGTCAGGTCCGGCTGATAGGTCATCTTGCGCACAATCGACTGCCACAACTGATCCCACCACTCCTCGGTGGCCTCGTACTTGGCCCCGTTGAAAAACGCTTTGCCCACGCTCTTAAAGGTGGCCTTCATTCCCGGCGCAAGGATTGACTCGATACCGGTCTTGCCAAAACCCCGGGTGATCAGTGTCGTGCCCAGCCCCTGCGCCAGTGCCGGGGCCAGCGCCTTGTTGAACGCCTCTTCATCACTAAATCCCTGCGCCTTGTAGGCGCGCTCACCATCAGCCAGGGCGCTGCCGTAGGAGTGCAGACCCCCACCCACCGCCATACCCCAGATTCCCGCCGGACCGCCCGCCAGCGACGGTATCAGGCTCATGGCGCCCTCGCCCAGTTTCTTGGCAAACGGTGCGCCCTGAGTCTCGCCCGCCACCATGTCGATAATCTTGGCGTCCTCGGCGGCGATCGCCGCCGCGCCCTTGAACTGATCCGCCGCCGCCTTTTGGAAGCGCTGGGCTCCCTCCTCACCAACAGCCAGCCGGTGTATCAGGGCAGGGATTGCCGTTCCCGGTAGGTATTTATAGACGCCGGTTCGCACACCAGACTCGAGCACCTTGTTGGCGGCCTCGCCCACCCGGTTGAACCCGGCGGCCATGCCGTAGGTGAGCTGGTCGTACCAGTTGCCCTCCTCGGTGCGCGGCCCGTACTTCTGCTGGAAGGCGGCATCATTGTAGATCGCCTCCTTGCGCAGAGCGCTCATCTCCTGCTTGGCACGGGCACGCTTGATCGGGCGGTTGACCCGGTGAAAATCCTTCTTGAACTGCTCGTCCTGCTCGAGAACCCCCGGGTTCTTCGAGCCGATCCGCCACGTCAGCTCATCGTCACTGACATGACCGTAGTTCGGATATTTCTTCCGCCAACTTTTGATTACATCACTCACTCGGGAAAAGATTCTCAGGAGCCATCGGATCTATTCCCGTGACCGGCGGCCGTGGAACCGCCGCCCCGCTTGTGCCGCGCAGTTTGGCCAGTTTAGCTTTAGCCGCCGCCAGCCTCTGCTCCTCCTCGAGCTTCGCATCCGACTTGGACTTCACACCCCACTGAAACGTCTCATCTCCCTGCTGCGCACGACTCTTCTTTAAGTTAATCACACCACTATCATAATTGACAAACGGAGCGTCATTACCCAGTTGCGCGATCCTCTTGAGATTGTTCTCTGCCAACTGGATTTCTGCCTCCAACTTGGTGACTGTCCTCTTTTGCTCAGGGGTCATCTCGCCGGTGTCCACCTTGCCGCCGCCAAACTTCTCCATAGCACCCTGATAAAGCTCTTCTGACCTCGTTTGCGCCTGCACTTTGCCCTTCTGCGCCTCATAATAGCCCGTTCGAGCCGCCTCAAGTGGCGTCTGCGGTTTGGGTATGCCTGAAACCACTGCCGCTGACCGGCCGCCCTTGCTGGTGTACATGCCAACGCCTCCGGCCGGACTCAATTCGAATGTCTCACCCGCACGCGGGCCGCCGCCCTGGCTCAACTCCATAATGGTTTCCACCATCTCCGGGTGCATCCCCAGATTCTGCTCGATGGCAGGCAACAGATTCTGAAGGCCCTGCAACCGGCTCTCATCCTGCGCGCCCAAAGGGGCACCCCGGGCAAGAAGCGGATAATCTCGCCTTGTGGCCAAATCCTCCGCCTCGGCGCCGAGCGTCTGCTGGATCACTTTCATCGTCGCCGTATCCTGATCACCCTCGCGCAGCTTTTGCTTCATGGACAACGCCTGAATCCTGCCCATGAGAGTGTCAACATCCGACTTCTCGATGTCCACATCCTCCATGCCCAGCGAGTCCTTGAGCGCCTTGGCCAGTGAACGGGTGGCTTTAAGCTCCTTGCCCTCCTGTTTCTTCTTCTCGCGCCGTTCCTTGAACTTCTCGCCTATGCTCTTGAGCAACCCCTGCACGTCGCGCCCGGGCTGCGTGGCCATCTCCATGTACCCGGGAGGCAACGCTGGCCCTGCCCCGCCGTATGCTCCGCTAAATGGACTATCGTATGCCATTGATCTTTTCCTCCATCCAATTGCGAATGAGCTTCTTCACCCTCGGCTTGTTGCGGATAAACCGCGCCACCGGCTCGCTGAACCGGTTGTAAAGTTTGCGGAACCACCGTGGCCCCCGGAACTCTTTCCACACGAAAAACGCCACCCACTGCGAGTTGCCCTCGCCAAACACCTCCCGCGCCACATGACACCACGGTATCATGTCGCCCGCCATGCCCATTGCGCCGGTCGTCATCGCCGACCGGTTCGCGGCACTCGCAGTGTTGGCTGCCAGTAACCGTTGTGCGTTCTGGTTGTAAATCCCGAACGCCGTCTGGCTCTCCGGGTTGAACAACCGGCCCGGGGCCATCCCGGCCGCCTGACCGCCAATCCCGGCCGCCGCCATCGGGCTCATGCCACTCGAGCGCCCCAACACTTGCATGAACGGGTCGCCGTAGAGCGCCTGACTCAAGCCAGCCGCCTGTGCCCCCTGCGCAAAGCGCCGCTGCTTCTCGGCCCGACCAGTTTCGAGCTGGGCAATGTTCTCGTAGGCCACATCACGCGGCCCGTAACCCATGCCGCGCGCCGCCTGTCCCGATCGCGTGCCCTGGGACACCTGACGCTGTTCGTAGGGGGAGAGCTGGGCACCCAGCTCCATGCCCTCCTGCGCCTGCCCCATCATCGCATCCATCAACGCCGCCCGGTCCGGGTCCTGCGCACGGATCGCCTCGCGCATCGCCGGGCCGAACTCCTCCATCGCCGACACATCACCGGACACCTTGCTCATCTGCTGGGCCGCCGCCATGCGGCGCAGCGCCGGGTCCACGTCGCCCTCGTAGGTGGAGAGCAGGCCCGGCGTGTCCTCCGTGCCCATCAGCAGGGTGCGCAGCTTCATCAGCTCATTCTCCGACATGTAGGAACCCCACTTGCGCTCCTCCTCCGCCATCGGCCCCATGATGTTCTTCTGCGCCATAAACGTGTCCCACATCTTTGCGCCGTAATCCACCTCCGGCGGGGCTTCGACATCGCCCTTCTTGTAGCTGGGCACGCCGCCTGAGCTTGGGCGGCCGCTGCCACCGGCTGCCTTGAGCATTGTCTCCTCCATCGGATTCACAAAGGCCACCCGCTCGCCCGGGGGCGCGGCCTGATTCAGTGTGCCCGCCGCTTGCGCCGCACCGCCACCGCCCATTCCGGGCATCATCTCACCTTGAGCCCTTCTTCCGGGCGCCGCCTCGACACCGCCCTTCGAGCCGCCCTGTGACATGGGCTCAGCCCCGCCACCGCCCATTCCCATCATTCCAATTCCAAAGGGGCTCGCGCCCCCGGCGGCTACCGCCTCTTGAGCCGCGCTCGGCCCGCCACCGCCACCGCCCATTCCCATCATTCCAATTCCAAAGGGGCTCGCGCCCCCGGCGGCTACCGCCATTTGAGCCGCGCTCGGCCCGCCACCGCCCATTCCGGGCATCATCTCACCTTGAGCCCTTCTTCCGGGCGCCGCCTCGACACCGCCCTTAAAGCCGCTCCTGCCCATTGCGGGTGAAGGGGTGCTTCTCCACGACCCCCCGTTTATTGCTCTCCTGTTTGGCATATTATTTTAGTTTCCCGTACATTTTATCCCACTCGTAAATCTTCAACCCGGTTTCACCGTTGGGATTGATCCGGCGAAACATCACATAAGGCAGCGGTTCAACCGCATCAAACATGCTTTTCAAATAACGCTGGCCAGCCACCCAGCGCACATACCATGTGTCAGGATTCTTGGCCCACCACTGCCCGCTCGGTTCCACCGACTTGTCCACCGGCTTGAGCATGATGAAAAACCTAGGCGTGGACACCACCAGCCCACCGATCATGTAGTTGTTGAGCTCCTGATAGAACTTGGCACGATCCCGGTAGATCATGGCGATCTGCTCAAAGGGCGCGAACCCCTTAACCTTCTCGACCATCTCTGTCTTAAGTTGCCCCATGCCTATTTCTTAAAGCCGTACAAGGTGAACTTGCCCTTGATTTTGGCTGCGCCTGCTGCCTGAACCGCCGAAGCGGTCAGCGGATACAGATGGATCGCATCCACCTTGCGATCGGCCGTGGCAATACCGCCAGCCCACCTCATGCCACCATAAAAACGATACGAATTGATTACGTCTTGCGCCGAGAAATCATGATAACTGATCCCGTGACCCACAGTAAACACGCCCTTGGCCGCCGTGTTCCTGAAATTGTAGAGGTTGAAATCAAACGCGCCTGACTCGGCATCTTCAAAGCAGATGGTCGCAAAACCATACTGGGTGCCGTCAGAGGTGGTATGCCATACCTCATAGTCATTTGCAGTCTCGTCCCTTTGATAACGATAACTGTCAGTGGTGATTACGGTTGTTCCATAAACCATGCGCATCCCCAAATCCTCCGTGCTCGAGGCGGTACTCAGCACGTCATGGCACACCAGCTTGTAGCTGTCGTAGGCGTCGCTGAACCCGTCGATCACGAACGGGTTGGCCCCCTCCAGATCGGTGAAGCTCTTGACCTTCTCCAGCCCACCACCGCCACCGGCCGTGTCCGTGTAGGCCACGTCCAGCTCCGAGCTGGTGAACGTGCTCGGAATGCCGAGCAAAATCTTCAGTTGATTGATGTTGAACGCCTTCGGATTGCCCCTGTGCTGTGCCAGAAGCATCGAGTGATCCTGGTTGAAGTCCTCTCCAAACACCACCCCGAGCTGCCTCAGAACAGTGTAAACCGCACCGCGATCCAGCGTGACAACCCCGGAGCTCGATACCGACACCGCCCCGCTTAAACTCGTCGCGCTCAGATCACCGCTCGCATTGCCCACCAGCACCTGACCGGCGCTCACCGCCGCTAGGTTGCCGTGAGGCAGGCGCAGATTCTTCGAGAGCTTCGTCTCGGTGATGGCGCCCTGCGCGATCTGGTCGTTGGTGATCATCCTCCACCTCCTCCACCGCCCACCACAGAATCCTCCGGCTTCTCACCAATGGCCACCGTCGATTTATCCCCCGTATAATGTAAGTTCGCAAATGGCTCGAGCACCCATGTCCACGCCGAGCCCGGGCCGTCCGGGTACTTCTCATACGCCAGCAACTTGAAATGCTGCTCCCGCGCGCTGGGCGAGTCGGCTGATCCCGGTGGAAAATACTCATTACCCCACAGCGACGCATAAAAACCACTCTCATAGGTCCACGTCCAGCCATCCACCCGGACCCAGCGCAGAAACATCAAATCCATGTTGACATGAAACGGTTTATATTGCCCGTCCTCGTCAAGCCTCAACAGGTGTAAAAACACCTTCCCACTGTCCTTGTACGCATTGTTGGCCTGAGTTACCTTGATCCAATACTCACCCTCATCCCTCTCCTTGAACGACTCGATCGCAAAGGTGGCCGTAAGCGCCGATGTTTCAATCACCGAAACCACCGTTCCGCTCCGGTACAGAGTATAACTCTCGATCGCCTGACCGCTTCCGGCTGTGACCACAATGGTCAACTCCGGACGATCCCCCACACTCAACGCCGTGTCGCCGACCGGCTGCGTGGTAATCGAGGGCGGGGCGCTGCCCACCGAAACGGCCACGCTGTCCAGCGCGCCCATCAGTCCTATGTAACCGGTATGGAGAGGTGCAAATATCATTCTTATCAACCCCCGGGCGGTGCCCCCGGAACAACATCAGCCACCGTCCCCGAATAGCCCAGCGCCGGAAACATTGTATTGATGGAAAACCGAAAAACCCAAAGTTCCTTGCCACTGTTCGGACCCACATCCGAGGAGGCCACATCCGGATACATATCCCTGAATTGGGCGTCGGCCTGTCGTTTGGCCTCATTGTAGGTCGCCTGACTGATCTGATTAATGTCCTCCTTAAACTTCTGCGCGAGGTAGTAATCGTAATAATAAGACCACGAATCCACCTTGATCCAGTGACCCCCGGCAGTGTGCTCCCCCGAAACATCCACCCCATCAACCACCGGCAGACTTGATCCGTCATTCGCCTTGTGGGCCATGCGCAAAATCACCTTGCCGCTGTCCTTGTAGGCGCCGTTGGCCTGTGTCACCCGGACAACATAGTCCCCCTCATTCTTCAGCTTAAAATCAACGAAAAGAGCAACGAACCTCGTCTGCACCGTGGTTTTCTCCTCGATCTCCGCTCCGTTCTTGAACAGCTCATACTTGGCCAGGTTGCCCGTCCCCGCCGACGCATCCCATGTCATAGACACGGACTGCCCCCTGCTCAGCCCCGTGTTCGAGTCCGGCTCTGAAGTAAACGAGGGGGGGCTCGATCCCACCGAAACGGCCACGCTGTCCAGCGCGCCCATCAGTCCCATGTAACCGGTATGGAGAGGTGCAAATATCATGCTTGTACCGCGTAGGCAGCCACCACGTCGGTTTCCGCCGTGCCATAGCTGGTCAAACTCAGAATCGCCGTCTTGCCGTCCGCAATATCCCGGTTGCCTCCAGCGCCCCCGATAAACTTCCAGCTCGCGCTGGGCGAGAGCGTGATGACCCCGCCCGTGCTGTTCAAAATCTTCAGGCTCACCGACTTCACCTCCGTCGCGGCGGAGCTGCGGTTGCTGGTGGTGATGGTGCGCGTGCCCGCGCCGGTCATGGTCATCTTCTGGTGCGGCGTATCCATGTCCACTGCAATCGAGGTGTCCGTGGCCGAGAGGCTCGTCAGGGCGTAGCGGTTTAGAACATTGAACGGACTGAGCAGCCAGAACTCGCCTTGGCTGGCATCATAGACCAACAAGACAACCTGATTGGCCAGAATATCATTCCTGATGACCGCAGCATCATTATCCTTCTTGACATTCTTCGCACCCAAACCGTTGACATTCACCGTGAGCGTGCCTGCACCCTGAACGGTCGCCACCGTCGTCTCAAAGGCAACCATCATTCCGTCCCGATACGCCGTCGGCGCCGGGAACCCCGCAGCAGCCGTCAGCGCCCAAACCATCGTGGACGATTCACTGAACGCACAATAAACGTAGTTGCGATTTCCCACTGGGTTGAGCAACTGCCACACATCCGGGCTGGCGGTCGCGTCATAGGCGAGGATACACTCCTGCCCGGACCTAATATCGCCCGCCTCAAGCAACTGATCGTAGTATTTCTTAATGACGAAAGCCGTGCCTCCATCCAACGCCACCGTTGCCGTGCCGGTATTGGTGTGGTTGGCGCGCATCCGGATCATTGTCCCATTGGCCGGTGTCTCGGCATTGGGTGTCAGGTCCAGTACATAGGCGTTGCCGCTGCCGGTTGCCGTGGCGTGAAACCATGTCCCGGCCGACGCCGTGGCGGCCTTGAGCTCACCTGCGGCAATGTCCCCGGCCGCCACCGTGCCGGTGATGTTGACCGTCGGGCTGGCCGCGTTTCGCAGCATGGCCCTTGTGACCGGCGTGCCGTCCGGGTACGCCTCACTGGGCGTGACTGATATACTTAATGGCATAATTTACATCCTCTTGCTTGCTATGTTCCCCGCCAGCGCTGCCTGAACCGAAGTCCCTGTGACTTCCATGCGTCCCGTGCTGCTGCTGATCTTGAGTTGGGCGTATCGCCCGTGTTTGTGAAGGTTGCCCTTCAAAGTCGTTTTCTGGTGGGCATCAAAGTCGATCCCGTTCGAGCCAATATCAACCCCCTCGGTGGCGCTCGAGGGGTTCACGCTGTAATCCTGCCGGAACGCCGTCGCGTGATCGTTTGCCTCATTGGTCTGGGTCGTGACAATCGCCGCGTTGGAGGCCGTCGCCGCGCCCACAATGGCCACCGCTGGGCCACTGGTGTAGCTGCTGCCCCCATCGGTCACACGCACCTTGACCACCGCACCATCCTTAATCACCGCCGTAGCCGCCGCGCTTGAGCCAGCGCCACCGCTGAAGCTCACCCCCGGCGCCGAGCTGTATCCGCTGCCCCCGGCAGTCACCGTTACCGTGGCAACCTGGCTGGCCGTCGTGGTGGTGTAGTCGGCCGCGTTAAACGGCCGGTCGTACTTGGTGCGGTCAAATGCCTTACTACCACTCCACACATCCTCGCTCTCGCCGATCCCGTCGTAGTCGGCCGTAGCCGTCATGGTCGGGTTCCATGTGTTAAGCTGAAGGCGCCCCTGCCGGAAGCGCTTGTACTGGCTTGTCTCACAATCGTAGCCGCGTGTGGTTATTTCGTGGCTGATCTGCTCATGACTGATCGCCCCGCTGGTGCTCTTCTCGTCGGCGTACCCGCTCAGATGCCGGTCATCGTACAAGTTGATAAAGCCGTCAGTGGTCAGGAACATCAGCCGGTTGGCCCCGTTGTAGGGCATGATCACAAAATCCTTGAGGCCGGTTTCCTCAGTCCATGTCCCACTGGCATCGGTGCAGCTCTGCTTGGCCGTATAACTGGCGTTGTTGCATGTGCCCGCCTTGCCAATCTGGTCGCTGGTGTCGTACCCGCTCCATGCCTGATTGATAAAGTCATACACCAGCACCGCGTTGTTCTTGGTCGCACCATCGATCGGCACGGCCAGATAATAGCGGTTCTGATGATAGGCCGCCGTGGCCACGTCTGCATACACCCAGTTAATCCGGTCGATCACCGTCTGAATCGGGTCGCTCACCGGCACATCCACGCCCTGCACCCGGCCGTTCTCGGCCACGCGCAGGCTGCACACGCCGCGTTGATCGCTCAGGAACCAGACATCCTTGCCCACACTGGCCAGGCTCTTGGGCGCCTTGAGCCCGTAGCCCCGCGTGATCTCCTGCAACATCGCGTCGGCGTAGTTGCCATAGAGGTTTCGCACGGCATAGATTGAGCGCTCCTTGAAGCAGAGCACCGTGTTCTCGTCGAACTTCCACAGGGCAACCAGATCATCATCGCTGCCCTGATTAATGCGGAAGGTCGAGAGCACCGGCTGAAAGCGCGTGTAGTTCAGATAATCGGAAACCGCAACCAGATCACCCGAGTAAGGTACCGCCAGCCGGTTCCCGAAGAAAATTCCGTTGGACGCATTGGGGATTTCCTCGGTGCCGTCCGAGTCGTTCTCATCCAACCCAGTGTCGCTGGGCACCTGAACGATGGACTTGAACCCCTCGTTGATGTTGGTCATCGCCAGCGGGGCCTCGTCGGCGCCACGGAACATGATCATCACATGGAAGCACTGCACAAAGACCACATCCGCAGCGAGCGTGATGCTCTCCGGGTCGGGCAGCGGGACGGCATGGTTGTTTGCCCGTGTCCGGTAGATGTCCGTGCTGGTCGCCACCAGCAGCCATTCCTCCCCGGCGGGGTCCTTGAACATGCCGCTGCCGTAGATCGTGCCGGAAAAGGGCGAAACCTTCGTCAGCTCCGCAGACGAGATCGTGCTGCTTGCCCCGCCTGATTCCGTGCGCGTGTTGCTCCACGCCATCTTCCGGACGCCGTACCGGGGGGCAGCCACCCCCCTCTCAAACCGCATGTTGATGGCGCTGGCCACGTTCCCGGCCTGCAACTGGCCCGGATCAAGGCGCGTATTGACCCCGGTAAACCCGGAGTCGCCATCTGAAAAATCCTGCGGCATTACTGTGATTCAATCCTTGCTTCCGTGTCGGCCAGCTTCTTCAGCACTGCCCGTGTCCAATCCGGCGCCGCCCTGGCCGCCACCGGGAACTGCGGGTGATCCATCATCTCCTGCACCCCGTTCATTTTTACTGTCCCGCAGCTTGGCAAAGAAATCAACAGCATCGTCAATATCACGATGCTTCTGAGCCCTGCGCTCCTCGGCCGCCCACTCACGGTATCCATCCAATGAATCGGAAATCAGCCTTTCCAGCGAGGGAAAGGCTTTCAGCAACGCCACAATGGCACTGACGATTCCCATCTGTCACTAGGACTTGGCGATACCGTGTCTCAGAAAAATAGCCAGCAGCGAGGTGATGATCACATTAAGCGCTGCGCCAAGCTCGAGTTCCCCGGTGAAATATCCCGCGACTCCCGCCAACGCACCCATTACGGCTGTCCATACAGTTTTAGACTTTAACATATTACTTGTTTCCTTTCTTTTTCAACAGTTGTTTGATCTTCAAAATAATGTAAATCAATGACGCCATACTAATACCAACTTTCAAAATCACATCCATTTCAACCAGCCAATTACCGAGGCCCGTGACACTTGCAAACGCAACCTTGAGATCGTCCAGGCTCATCATCATCCCTCCAACGTCTTCACCCGCGCACTTAACTCCTGCACCGCCTTGATAAGCGGCATCACGAGGTTGCCATATTTCAGCGACAACTTGCCGTTCGGTGACTCGTTCACCAGATCGAACTCCACACCCGCCTCGCTCATCGCGGTCTGCACATCCTGTGCGATCAGACCCAAGCGCACCGTGTCGTCATCGTCTGGCCGATCATCTGCCGGGACGGTTACTGTC
>Ga0208179_1000304_pt1 | contig 35407 bp, 43 predicted proteins | sample Malvired_Geostar_FD_184238 | JGI IMG/M metagenome (GOLD analysis project Ga0208179, IMG submission 184238) | Marine viral communities from the Global Malaspina Expedition - Malaspina viral metaG DeepMed_Geostar (SPAdes) (version 2) | ecosystem: Environmental > Aquatic > Marine > Oceanic | place... | reverse complement strand
GGGCGTTGAACAGGGCGGTCTTGCCAGAATTGGGATTGCCGACCAGGGCGATGCGGGCGCTGGTGCTCATCGGCCAGCGCTCCGGGCGTCCAGGCGGATGATCACGTCGGCGGCGTCGTGGCGGCGCAGCGCCACGCGCATATCGTCCAGGCGCACCGCAATCGGGTCCCGGCCGATGGCGCCTTCGTGGATGACCTCGATGGCGGCCCCTTCGACGAAGCCCAGCTCCAGCAGCCGGCGCTCCAGCTCCTCGGCGCTCAGGCCGTGATGATCGACATCGGGGCGCACATGGACCCTACCGATGACGCCGCGATCCCCGAGCCGCGCCTGGCTCAGCCGCACCTCGCCATGGGCGGGCTGGGGATCGGCGGCCAGGGCCGAGGCGGGCGTGAGGTGGTCCATAAGCAAATCCAGGCCTGAGGCGAAGGGCGGCGCACGCGGCGCCGCGTCTGCGAACGATTATCAGTTACGGATGACCCATCGGCGATGCAAGCCCTGTCGCCCTGTCAGGACGATTCACCGCGCCGCCAGCCCACATTGACGCGACGGCGCGCGCCGCTAGATTGCGCTGCCCGCGGGCCCCTGTGGTGGAATTGGTAGACGCGCCGCACTCAAAATGCGGTACCGCAAGGTGTGTCGGTTCGAGTCCGACCGGGGGCACCAGGCCTTGGCGTGATGGGCGGCTAGCCCCCCGCCGCAAAGATCAGCGGGACGGCGATCAGGGCGATGGCCGAGATCACGACCACGCCGATGATGTTCAGCCACAGACCTGCCCGGCTCATCTGAGCGATGCTGATCAGGCCGCCGCCATAGACGACGGCGTTGGGAGGCGTGGCCACCGGCAGCATGAAGGCGCAGGAGGCCGCAAGCGCCAGCGGGATGGCGAACAGCAGCGGGTCGACGCCGATGGCGAGCGCCAGCGCTCCGCCGATCGGCAGGAAGGTGGCGGCCGAGGCGGTGTTACTGGTCAGTTCGGTCAGGAAGATCATCGCCAGGGTGACGATGACCACCAGGGCCGCCACAGGCCAGGCGCCCAGCACGCCCAGGAGTTCCCCCAGCCAGGCGGCCAGGCCGCTGTCGGAGATGGCTGCGGCCAGGCTCAGGCCCCCGCCGAACAGGGTCAGCACGCCCCAGGGCAGGCGCTTGAGTTCGGCGTCGGTGACCAGGCGCTCGCTGCGGAAGCCGGCGGCGGGGGTGAAGGCCAGGGTCACGGCCGCGGCGATGGCGATGCCGGTGTCGGTCAGCCAGGGCGCGTAGGGGGCGAGCAGGGGCCGGAAGATCCAGGCGCCGGCCGCCAGGGCGAAGATGATCGAGACGCGCTTCTCCGGCCCCGTCATCTGACCCAGCCTCGCCCGTTCCTCCCGGAACAGCACGCCGGCCTCCGGCAGGACCAGCTTCACGGGGTTGAGGGCCGTGAGCACGACCCAGGCGGCGCCCAGCAGGATCAGCGCCACCGGCACGCCGATGATCATCCACTGGCCAAAACCGATCTCGACCCCGTGCTCGCGGGCCATATAGCCGGCCAGCAGCGCATTGGGCGGGGTGCCGATCAGGGTGGCGACACCGCCGATGCTGGCGCCATAGGCCACCGCCAGCAGGAGGGCGACGCCGAGATTGCGGTACGAGACCGGATCCTCGCGCCCGCCATGGTCCTCGGCCAGGGCCAGCACGGCCATGGCGACCGGCATCATCAGGACGGCGGCGGCGGAGTTGCTGACCCACATGGAGACCAGCGCCGTGGCGCCCAGCACGCCGGCCACCAGCCGGCGGGGCGTGGCCCCCGCGGCGGCGGCGCAGCCGAGGCCGACCCGCCGGTGCAGGCCGCACCGTTCCATGGCCGCGCCAAGGACGAAGCCGCCCAGGAACAGGAATATCACCGGGTCGGCGTAAGGGGCTGCGGCGTCGCGGATGTCGCTGACGCCCAGGGCCGGAAACAGAACGATGGGCAGCAGCGCGGTGGCCACCAGGGGCGCAGCCTCCGTGATCCAGAGGATGGCCATCAGGACGGCGATCGCCGCCACGGGCCGGACGGCAGGCCCCGGCCCGAAATCCGGCGCCAGCAGAATCGCCCCGAAGGCGAAAAATCCCAGGATCAGTCCAGCCGCCCGTCGGCGCGCCCCGCCCGCCGCCTCATCGCTCGCCCCCAAAGTCCACTTTTCTTCCCCCCGCTCGGCCGCACGCCCGGCGACCTGAACCGCGGCCAATATGGGCTATGCCGCACCTGTGACGCCAGAGGGAGGGCCGCCGTGCGCCACCTTCGCTCTGCGCCGTGCTAAACTGTCGCCCCAGGCTACGGCGCTCTGATGCGACTCCATGAGGCGAAATGGACGACCCCTCGGATACGGCCGGAACGGCGCAGGACGCCGCCTGCCAGGACATGTCTCGGCTGATCATCCAGTGCGCCATCCCCCACTTCGTCCAGGGCGTGGCGACCCTGGGGCACTTCGCCGGCGGCGATCCCCTGACCGGCGTCCTGGCGCTCTCGATTATCGAGGCCAATGTCCGGCATATCGTCCGGGATCCGGTCCTGGCCCTGCGCTACGCCGGCGTGGACAATCCGCCGCCCGACGACATCCGTCGGCCCATCAGCGTCGGGGCCCTGGCCGCGTCTTTCAGCATTCCCTACGACGCCGCCCGGCGTCGGGTCGCCGATCTCGAGGCCCGGGGCCTCTGCCGACGGACCACCCGCGGGGTCTATATTCCGGCCGCGGCCCTCGAGACCGAAGCCAACCGTCAGGCGCTCGGGCGCAGCCTGGCGACGGTGCGCGCCCTGGCCGCCGATGTCCGCGCCGCCGCGCCCAACTTCGACCTGACGGGCGGCGCCAAGCCCATGCCCGGAATCACGCCGCCCACCTCCCAGGAGCGGCTGGCCGCCCGTTTCACCGCCGAATACGTTCTGCGGTTCGCCGAGCGCCTGACCCGCACAACCGGGGACTTCAGTCGCGGCATGATCCTTCTGGCCATCCTCGAGGCGAACTACCGGCCGGTGCATGAGGACCTGGAGGTGGCGCGGCGCTATGCATCGGTTCGACGGCCGCCGCCCGATGACCTGCTGGCGCCGATCAGCGTCCTGGCCCTGTCCAACTGCCTGAAGCAGCCGTTCGAGACCACCCGCCGAAATGTGAACGTTCTGATCCAGACCCGGCGCTGCCTTCGGACTCCCAAGGGAATCGTCGTCCCCGCCCAGGCCTTCAGGACACGTCTGGCCCACGATGCGCTGACCGGTCATGTGGCGGACATCCAGCGGGTGTTCGGCGCCATGGCGCGCCTGGGTGTGACCTTCGACTGACCCAAGGCGCGCCGTATGGGCGGCGGCTAGCCCTTGCCGCCCCGGGCGCGATTGACGGCGGCGTCACCAGGGGCCATGGGCTGCCCATCGTGACCATGGCCTCCCCCCCGCGCCCCGTTCCTGAACGTCCGGCTTCCAAGATTGGCCTGGGCGTGATGCTTCGTGTGGCGGCCATGGCCTGTATGGCGGGCCTGTTCGGGCTGGTGAAGGTCGCCTCCGAGCGGGGGGTTCCGATCTTCGAGACCCTGTTCTTCCGCAACGCCTTCGCCTTCATCCCGATCGCCATTTACATCCTTCGCACCAGCGGGTTCGGCGTGCTGCGGACCAGCCGACCGGGCGCCCACGCGGCCCGCGCCATGGTCGGGCTCACCGGCATGATCGGCGGTTTCATGGCGGTCTCCCACCTGCCGCTCACCGAGGCGACGGCGCTTTCCTTCTCCGCGCCCCTGTTCATGACCGCCCTTTCGGTTCCGTTGCTCAAGGAGGCGGTGGGGCCGCACCGCTGGGCGGCCGTCGCCGTCGGCTTCGTCGGCGTGCTGATCATGATCCGGCCGGACCCCGCCAACATGGCCAATATCGGGGTCATCTTCGCCCTGATCGGCGCCGTGGGGTCGGCCGGGGCCATGATCACCATCCGCCAGATCAGCATGACCGAGCCGGGTCCGCGGATCGTCTTCTACTTCACCCTGGCCGGCGCCGTGGCGGGCCTGGCCAGCCTGCCGTTCGGCTGGGTCATGCCCGATCGGGAGACCTTCCTCCTGCTGGTGGTCATGGGCCTGCTGGGCGGGGTCGGCCAGCTTCTGCTGACCGAGGCGATCCGCGTAGCGCCGGTCACCGTCGTGGCGCCTTTCGACTACACTCAGCTCATCTGGGCCAGCCTGTTCGCCTTCATCGTCTGGGACGAGCTCCCACGTCCGCTCACCCTGGTGGGGGCCGCGGTGGTGGCGGCCAGCGGGATCTATATCCTCTATCGCGAGACGATCCGCCGTCGCGAACCGCGACCCTAGGTCCTCCGGAAGTTGATTTCACACGACAAGTTGCGCAGACGGCGTCGTCGCCGCATTGACGGAACGTGGATACGGGAAGATTCTGTCGGCCTCGTCGGCGTTGGGCCGGCGAATCTTTCTTGAAGGAGGTCCCGCCATGCGTCGTGGACTTTCAATTCTGGGGGCGGCGGCCGCCTTTGCCTTCTGCGCCGGCGCAGCCCAAGGCGCGGTGACGGTCATTGGCGGCGGCATGGCCGAGGCCTGCTCCCGCGCCGCCGTCAACGGCGAGTCCGACAAACGGTTCGAGGAGTTCTGCGATATCGCCCTGGAGACCGAGTTCCTCAATTCCCGCGACCGGGCCGGCACCTATGTGAACCGGGGCGTACTGCGTCTGCGGCGCACCGCCTATGAGGCCGCGGTGAAGGACTTCGACATGGCGGTGAAGATGAAGCCGGACCTGGGCGAGGGCTATGTGAACCGCGGCGCGGCCCTTATCGGCCAGGAGCGCTATGCCGAGAGCCTGGGTCAGATCAATCGCGGCCTGGAGCTCGGCGTCGAGGAGCCGGCCAAGGCCTATTACAACCGGGCCCTGGCCCATGAGGGCCTGGAAGACGCCAAGTCCGCCTATTTCGACTATCAGAAGGCCATCGAACTGGCGCCGGGCTGGAGCGCGCCTGCCGAACAGCTGGCCCGCTTCACCGTCACCACCCGGGCGCAGGCGAACTGAGCGGAGCTAGAGAAGCCATGGCGCGTTGAGGTCCTGCGCCTCAACGGAGCCTCCCATGCGTCCAGCTGCTTTTGTCGTTCGCCCGATGCTCATGGGCCTTGCCCTGATGGCTGCGGCGCCCGCCGCCGCGCAAAACGCTTATTATAATCATCAGCTGGGGGTTCTTCAGGCCCAGCAGCAGATGGACCGCCAGCGGGCGATCGCACTGGAGAACGAGCTCAACGCCCTCAGCGCCCAGGTCCAGACCGAACAGGCCCTGCGCGCCTTGCGGATGCAACGCCAGGTCCCCGCCATCCCTTCAATCCTGCCCCGGCCAGGGGGGGAGGTCGCTGAACAGCCCGCCCTCGATCTGCCGACCACGCCGGACGCCCGTCTGGCGGCCTCCAACGCGCGGGTGAAGGCGATCCTGGACGGTTCGAAGTAGGCGCGCGCCCGCGATCAGGCCATGGTCGCGCCCTGAGACATATTCGGAGACGACCACATGCGTTGGCGGGGCGGACGGCGTTCTGGGAACATCAGCGATCGTCGGGGCATGGGTCCGGTGGCCGGCGGCTTGGGCGTGGGCGGCGTCGTCCTGGCCCTGATCGGCTATTTCGTCTTCGGCATCGATCCCACGACCACGCTCAGCGTCGTCAATGGCGCCGGGGCGCCGGCCGCGGAGAGTTCCGGCGTGCGCGGGGCGCCCGATGATGAGGCCGGACAGTTCGTCGATGTCATCGAAACCTCCACCGCCGAGGTCTGGACCGAGGTCTTCGCCCAGGCGGGCCGGACCTATGAGCCCCCCGCCGCCGTGGTGCTCTACGAGCAGTCCACCAACACCCGCTGTGGGACAGGGCAGGCGGCCATGGGCCCCTTCTATTGCCCGGCCGATCGCATGGTCTATCTGGACCTGTCCTTCTGGGATGATCTGGAGAACCGCTTCGGCGCCGAGGGCGAGGCGGCCCGGGCCTATGTGATCGCCCACGAGATCGCTCACCATGTCCAGAACCTGACCGGCCAGATGGACAAGGCCCAGCGCCTGGGCTCGCAAGGGGCCGAGAGCGGGGCGGTGCGCCTGGAGTTGCAGGCCGACTGCTATGCCGGCGTCTGGGCCGCCCGGGCCGAGCGCGCCTCCGGTGGGGCCGTGGTCCTGGGACCGGACGATATCGCCCAGGGGCTGGCGGCGGCCTCGGCCATCGGCGACGACACCCTGCAGAAACAGAGCCAGGGCCGGGTCGTGCCCGACGCCTTCACCCATGGCTCCAGCGCCCAGCGGATGGCCTGGTTCAGGACCGGCGCGCAGACCGGCGACCCCAAGGCCTGCGACACCTTCAGCGCCGCCCGGCTCTGATCGCCGTCAGATCGGCGGGGGCGGTTCAAACTCCAGGCAGACGTCCACGCAGCGGCGCGCCAGCAGGTCGCCGGCGTCGAGGAAGGGGACCTGGACGTCGTCCGGTGAAAGCACCAGCGGGGCCTCGGTGCAGCCGGCGATCAGGGCCTCGGCGCCCGCGGCCACCAGTTCGCCCGCCATCCCGGCCATCTCGGCCCGGACGCGGAGCGAAAGATCTCCGCCCTTGATGCGGTAGAGCAGGGCCATGAAGGCCTCCTGCCGCTCACCGCCGAGCGTCACCAACCCCAGGCCCCGGGCCGCGAGATATTCCCGATAGAGCTTCAGGGCGCCCTTGGTGCCGAGCACGCCCACCCGGTGGGCGCCGGTGTCGGCGGCGGCCTTGGCCGCGCCGCCGATCATGTCGATCAGGGGCAGGCCGCTGGCCCGTACGATCAGGTCGGCATGGGCGTGGGCGGTGTTACAGGGCATGGCCAGGACCTCGGCCCCGCCGCCGGTCAGCCCGCCGGCCATCTCGGCCAGGACATCGCCGGCCCCGGCGCCAGCGCCGGGACTGGGGGCGTTCCGGTCGGGGACCTGGGGGTTGAGGTCCATCAGGACGCGGATGTGGTCCTGGTCCCGCTGCGCCGGCGTGTAGGCCTGCAGCTTGCCGAGGAAGTCCAGGGTGGCGGCCGGCCCCATGCCGCCCAGAACCCCGAGGATCAGGCTCATGCCAGCTTGCCTTCCAGCTCGCTCTGATAGCCGAACAGGCCCTGGGCGCCGCCGGTGTGCAGGAAGACGACGGTCTCGCCCTTGAAGGCGCCCTTGGCGCAGAGGTCGATCAGCCCCTTCATCGCCTTGCCGCTGTAGACGGGGTCGAGGATCAGGGCCTCGGTGCGGGCCGCCAGCTTCAGGGCGTCGATCACCGCCTGGTCGATCAGGCCGTAGCCCGCGCCCACATAGTCGCAATTGGCCGACACCATCTCGCGGGTGACCCGGCCCTCCTGGCCCAGCAGGGCGCAGGTTTCCTGGGCCAGCTTGAACACATTGGCCTCCTGCATCGCCTGGGGCGCGCGGACCCCGATCCCCAGGACCGGGATGTCGGCGCCGATCACCGCCAGGCCTGCGACGAGGCCGGCCTGGGTGCCGGCGCTGCCGGTGGCGGTGACGATCCGGTCGATCTTCAGGCCCATGGCGTCGGCCTGGACCACCAGCTCCCGCGCGCAGTCGGCGTAGCCCAGGGCGCCGACGGCGTTGGAGCCGCCGCCGGGGATCACATAGGGCCGCCCGCCGCGGTCGCGCACGCCTTGCGCAGTCTCTTCCAGCGCGGCGTTCATGTCGCTGCCGCCGGGCACGGTGCGGATCGCTGCGCCGAGAAGTCGGTCGAGCAGGACGTTGCCCGAGCCGTTGTAGTCGGTGGCCTCCGATCCGGTGCGGGCCTCCAGGATGATCTCGCAGGCCATGCCCATCCGCGCCGCCGCCGCGGCCGTCTGGCGGACATGGTTGGACTGGATGGCGCCCTGGGTCACCAGGGTGTCGGCGCCGTGGGCGCGGGCCTCGCCGACCAGGAATTCCAGCTTGCGGGTCTTGTTGCCGCCGCCGGCCAGGCCCGTAGCGTCGTCGCGCTTGATGAACAGGCTCAAGGTCCCGAGAGCTTCGCCCAGGCGGGGCGCGCCCTCCAGCGGGGTCGGCAGATGGGCGAAACGGGCGCGGGGAAAACGGGCCAGGTGCATGATCGGGCTCCTCGATGAACTGAGACTTGCCCTAGCATGCGCCTCCCCGCGCGTCTGCGCCCAGCGGGCCCCCGGCGGTCAGGGGATCAGGATCGGGGCTGCGACCAGACCAAGCCCGACGATGCTGACTAGCCAGGCGAGCGAACGGATACCCCGGACCCCAAAGGCGTAGAGCGGCACATAGGCGACCCTGGCCCAGAAGTAGACCTGCGCCCCGATGGCCGTCAGCTCCGAGGCGCGGCCGGTGACATGGACGATCAGCACCGCGCCGATGAACAGCGGCAGGGTCTCGAACAGATTGGCCTGGGCCCGCTGCAGCCGGTTGGCGCGGGGGTTGAGGGCCGGCATCTCCTCGTCCCGGGCGCCGGTGTTCCACTTCGGCCCGTATTGCGACGTGCGGGCCATGTCGAAGAGCAGGATTTGAACGAAGGCCAGGACCAGTGTCCAGGCCAGCATGACGAGTTCGATGGTCACGTGACGTCCCCCAGGCTTGCGGGCCGCAGGCTGCGGTCCTTCGGCCCAGGGGACGCTCACGTGCCGGTCGACGTCAAGGACGACCCAGCGTCAGCCTCGACGGCTTTTCTGTGCGATCAGCCGCCAAATTTGCGGGTGAAACGCACCCCGATGGCCCGGGGCGGCAGCACATAGGTGTAGTAGCTGCGCACATAGACCGGGTCGCCGTCCCCGTCGAAGACCGGCTGGTTGTACTGGCTGGTGGCCCGCGCGCCGGTCTCGGCGAACTCGTTGAACAGGTTCTTCACATAGAGGGTGGCGGTCCAGACATCGGTGCTGAGCGACACCGCGGCGTTGTGCACCTGATAGCCGTCCAGCGTCAGGCTCTCGGCCCGGCCGCCGGTGCGGGTCAGCACGTCCCCGAGCGCCGTCACGCCGTAGTTGACGCCAAAGTCCATGCCATTGGAGAGCGGCCGCTCATAGTCGATGAACAGGCTGCCCTGATGTTCCGGCGAGCCGGGCAGGCGGTCGCCTGGCATGCCGTCCTCATAGGTGATGGTGCCCTGGAAGCCCGGCGGGTTGAAACGCGGCACCAGGTTCGGCGTCACCTCGGTGAGTTCGGAGGTGTTGTAGGAATAGCTTCCGCGCACGGTCAGATCGCCGGTGACCTGGCCGATGAAGTTGATCTCCACACCCTTGGACTCGGCCGCCGAGCCGTTCTTGGTGATGGGGATCAGGCCGTTCTCCGTGGCCGAGGCGACCTGTGGATCGCTCCATTCGATGAAATAGGCCGAGCCGTTGAGGGTCAGGCGATCATCGAACAACTGGGTCTTCAGACCGATCTCGTAGTTCAGGGTCTTGTCGGGCTGATAGGCCAGCTCATTGGGGAGCGCGCAGCTCAGCTGGTTGGTGGGCAGCGGGTCGGGGCAGGGGCCGACGCCGTTGGAGTTGCCGATCCGGTAGCCTTCGCTGACCGTCAGATAGCCCAGGATGTCGTCGGTGAACTGGTAGGAGGTGTTGAACTTGAACAGCCAGCCATCGTCCTCCTGGCCGCCGGGCTCGAAGTCCAGGGTGATCGCATCGGGCGCCGCGCCGAAGAAGACGCTGTTGAGCAGCGGGAAGTCGACGGCCTGGAAGGTCTCCAGCTCGTAGGAGTATCGCCGCGCCCCGGCCGTCACCTGCCAAGCCGGGGTGATGTCATAGGAGACCTCGCCGTAGATGGCCTGCTCCTTCAGGTCGGTGGTGCCGACGTTATAATATTCCAGGGCGTCCGGCCGCTCACCTCCGAGCCACTCGGCGTAGCCCGGGGTGAACTCCTTGCTCGAGGAATTGGAGTCCAGCTCGTAGTAGAAGCCGCCAAGGATCCAGCTGAAGGGACCCTCATGATCCGACACCAGCCTGACCTCCTGGCTCAGCACCTGCTGGCCAGCCTCTTCCAGGGTGTAGGCGGTGAAGGTCGGGAAGGCTTCGTAGCTGTATTCCAGGCTGATCAGCAGGTCGGTCTGGTCGCGCTGGCCGCGCTCGGTGTAGCGCGACTTGCCGGTGGAAGAGGTCAGCTGAGCGAAGCCGAGGTCGGCGGTGACCTCGAGGGCCAGAAGCTCGTTCCAGCGCGTGTTGGGCTCCAGGACGCGCTCGGCTGATTCATAGTCGCCGGTGGCCAGCGTGCTGCGGCGATGGCTGACCTGACGGGCGCCCACATCCTTGTCCTGGAAGTGATAGGTGAGCGTGCTGTCCAGCCAGTCGGTGGGCGCCCAGCGCGCCGCCAGCCGGCCGGAGGTGACGTACTCGTAGTTCGCATCCTTCTCGTGCCGCAGGTTCTGCGACACCGCGGCAGGGTCGCTGAAATCCGGGTCGGGGTCGGAGATGCCGGGCTGCTGAACCAGGAAGTTGTAGTCGATGAAGCCGGTGTCGTGCAGCCGGTCGAAGGAGGCGCGCAGGGCGAAGGTGTCGCTGATCGGCGCGTTGAAGGTGACGCCGATGTCGTTCGAGAGCGATGCGGATTCGCTGTACTGATAGGCGTCAGCGCGCACCTCCATCATCGGCGCGCTGAAGTCCGGCTTGTTGGGGATGTAGCGGATCGCGCCCCCCAATGTGCCGGCGCCATAGAGGGTGCCCTGCGGACCCAGCAGGATTTCGACCCGCTCCAGATCGTTGGTCTTCAGGTCCACATAGAGCGGGATTTCGCCGACATAGGTGGCCACCGTGCCGCCGCCGGCGGTGACGCCTTCGTCCGAGCCGAGCGGGTCGGCATTGAGACCTCGCACGATGATTCGGTTGTCCGAACGCGAGCCCTGGTCGACGATGTGGATGCCAGGCACCCACTTGGCTACGTCAGAGAGGTCCGACAGGCCCTGCTTCTGCATCTCCACCGCGCCGACGGCGGCGATGTTGATCGGAGCATCCTGAACGGTGGAGTTCCGCCGGGTGGCGGTGATGATCAGTTCCTCGACCTCGACGGCCTGGGCGGAGACGACGGTGGGCGTGGCGACAGTGACGGCGAGCGCGCTGATCGAGGTCAGCAGGGCTGCTCGCGGAGACAGATTGAGACGCATGATTGTTCCCCTCGGCTTTGCTGATAGGCAGGCTGGGGATGGCCGGGACCGCCTCTCAAGGGCGTTGTTGCGCCGCAGAACGCAATTATTCAGTATGACGAAAATATGAGCGCGTATGCACTGGTTTGACGGCGCCCCATGACCGCACAGCCCCCCAACGCCACTGTGGCGCGCCTCGTCCAGGCCGAGCGGCTGATGGCCGACAAGGCCTATGAGCCGGCCCACGCCCTGTGCATGGAGGCCCTGTCGGTCGATCCCGGCGCGGCCCGCGCCTGGTTCCTCTTGGGCGTCCTGGCGGCCGACCACGACAATCCTGGCAAGGCCGCCGAACTGTTCGGCCGCGCGGCGACCCTCGACCTCGACGACCCCCGGGCGCCGGCCCAGCTGGCCCGCTGCCTGATCGCCCTCAATCGCCGGGACGAGGCCCTGGTTCAGGCCCAGGCGGCCGCTGGCCGCGGCCCGGCCGACGCCCTGACCCTCGACACCCTGGGCGTGGTCTACAGCCGGGCGGGCCTGCATGAGCGCGCCATCGGCTTCTTCGAAGCCGCCTTCGCCCGCGAACCCCGCAACGCCAGCTTCGCCTACAATCTGGCGGCCTCGCGCCAGTTCTCCGGCGACTTCGAGGGCGCCGAGGCGGCCTATGCCCAGGCGCTCGCTCTCGACCCCAGCCTGCACCGGGCCTGGTCTTCCCGGGTGCAACTACGTCGGCAGACGCCCGAGGCGAACTTCATTGTCGACCTGGAGGCGCAGTTCGCCGCGGCAGGCGCTGACGCCGACCGGCGACTGCACCTGGGCCACGCCCTGGCCAAGACCTATGAGGATCTGGGCGAGCACGAGATTGCGCTGGACTGGCTGATCAAGGCCAAGTCCGCCAAGCGCCGTCAGGTCGGCTACGATCCCCGGGCCGACGCCGATCTGTTCGCGGCGGCCCGGGCGACCTTCGGCGCCGGCGACCTGGCGGCCGGCGATCCGTCAGACCGGCCGATCTTCGTGGTCGGCCTGCCGCGGACTGGCACAACCCTGGTTGACCGCATCCTCTCCAGCCATCCAGACGTGACCTCGGCCGGCGAGCTCACCAATTTCGGCCTGATCCTCAAGCGCATGACCGGCTCGCCCGGCGCCTTCGTGCTGGATGAGACCACCCTGGAGGCGGCCGGGGAGATCGATCTGCGCAAGGCCGGCGCGGCCTATGTGCAGAGCGTGGCGCCCCTGGTGGCGGGCCAGGGCCGGTTCATCGACAAGATGCCGCTGAACTTCGTCTATGCTGGCCTGATCCATCACGCCCTGCCCCACGCGCGGATCATCTGCCTGCGGCGCCATCCCATGGACGCTTGTCTGTCGAACTTCCGGCAGCTCTTCGCCACCGGGTTTTCCTATTACGACTACGCCTACGATCTGGCCGATACCGGCGCCTACTATGCGGGTTTCGACCGGCTGGTGGCCCACTGGCGCGCGGTCCTGCCCGCCGACCGCTTCACCGAGCTTGCCTATGAGGACCTGGTGGCTGACCAGGAGGGCGAGACCCGGCGCATCCTGGATTTCTGCGGCCTGGATTTCGACCCGCGCTGCCTGGCCTTCCACGAGAACGCAGCCCCCGTGGCGACGGCGAGCTCGGTGCAGGTGCGCAGCCCGATCTATGCCAGCTCCATCGGCCGCTGGCGTAGATACGGACCGGGCCTTGCGCCCCTGCGCTCAGCCCTGCAGGCGGCTGGAATAGAGATCGACGATCAGGGCCGCTGATCGTTCGGCAAGGCTGCGACCTCGGCCACGGTCAGCTTGCGCACCTCCTGGATCAGGCAGGGGGTCGCGCCGATGGGCGAGGCGACCTTCACGTCCACATCCATGCGATTGCAGACGATGTCGGACCCGCCTGAGGGGATCAGCACCAGCGGGTCGGAGCTGACCGTGGTCAGGCAGGCGTTGCGCATGTCCATGCGGAAGACATCCTGTGGTCCAACGCTGGTGCGGAACAGGACGGTGCTGCGATCCACGATCTTCTGACCCCGGATGCCACTGACCCGGAAGCAGGCGCGCTCGCTGGGCGTGGCGGTCGCCGACGCCATGACGTCAGATCCCGTGGCCGCCTGTGGGCTGGGCATGCCGGCCGCACAGCCGGCGAGGGCCAGGGCGGTGAGGGCGCCGATCGGCGCTGCGATGTTCAGTTTGATGTTCATGATGGCTCCTTCCACCCACAACCCCCGCGGTCGTCCCGATGTTCCATACCGGTTTTGCGAGCCATTGCGGCCAAACCGGGGCGCAGCCGCAGCCCCTTGGCGCGACGCGACGTCGCGACTAGACTTCTGATCGTCCTCGGGGGGCCGCGCTTGGGCGGCTGAGAGGCGGGTGAGCCCGCGACCCGTAGAACCTGATCCGGGTCATGCCGGCGAAGGGAAGGGAGAGCGCCATGGCGCGGGTACTGGATTCGACACGACTGACCGCCCGGATTCTCGGGCCATTCCTGGCTGTAGCCGGCGCGGCCGCGGTGCTGCGCCGTGACGACCTCATTGGCCTGATTGAAGGCTTTCAGGACGACCCGGCCCTGACCTTCGTTACCGGCATGCTCCTGGTGCTGGCCGGGCTGGCCCTGATGGCGGTCCACCAGCGCTGGCGCACGCCCGCCGAGATCGCGCTCAGCCTGACCATCTGGCTCCTGACCCTGCGCGGCGTATTTCTGATCTTCGCCCCCAGCGTCATCTTCGACCTGGCCGACAATGTCATCGCCTCCACGCCCCTGGTGGTGGCCGCAGGCCTTGCCGCCGTGGGCGTCGGGGTCTGGCTGACCCTGGTCGGCTATCGCCGCGCGGCCGGCTAGGCCGCTCCCAACTCAGATGCTTCTCCTCAAGGTTCGCCCATGAACAAGCCGCTCACGCCAACCCTCGACGCCGACGCCATCCCCACGGGCGAGCGGCCGGGCTCGCGCAAGGTCTATGAGGCCGGCCGGCTCTGGCCGGACATCCGGGTGCCCTTCCGCGAGGTGGCCGTCCATGAGAGCGCCGGCGAGCCGCCGGTGACCCTCTATGACCCGTCAGGCCCCTATACCGACCCCACCGCCAGCATCGATATCGACAAGGGCCTGCCCCGCACCCGCGAGCCCTGGGTCGTCTCCCGCGGCGATGTCGAGGTCGTCGCAGAGCCCCGGAACGTCAAGCCGGAGGACAACGGCTTCGCCCGCGGCGCCCACCTGGCGCCCGAGTTCAGCCAGCCCCGTCGGGTCTATCGCGCCCGCCCCGGCGCCAGCGTCACCCAGATGGACTATGCCCGCCGCGGGATCGTCACGCCCGAGATGGAATATGTCGCCATCCGGGAGAACCTGCGCCGCAAGGAGGGCGAGGCCTTCATCCGCGACGGCGAGGACTTCGGCGCCTCGATTCCCGACCTGGTGACCCCGGAATTCGTTCGCGACGAGATCGCCCGCGGCAGGGCGATCATTCCGGCCAATATCAACCACACCGAGCTGGAGCCGATGGCCATCGGCCGGAACTTCCTGGTCAAGATCAACGCCAATATCGGCAACTCCGCCGTCCTCTCCACCGTCGCCGACGAGGTGGACAAGATGGTCTGGGCCATCCGCTGGGGCGCCGACACGGTCATGGACCTCTCCACCGGCCGTAACATCCACAACATCCGCGACTGGATCATCCGCAACAGCCCGGTGCCGATCGGCACCGTGCCCATCTACCAGGCCCTGGAAAAGGTGAACGGCGTCGCCGAGGACCTGAACTGGGAGGTGTTCCGCGACACCCTGATCGAGCAGGCCGAGCAGGGAGTGGACTATTTCACCATCCACGCCGGCGTGCGTCTGCCCTATGTGCCGCTGACCGCCAACCGGGTGACCGGCATCGTCTCCCGCGGCGGCTCGATCATGGCCAAGTGGTGCCTGGCCCACCACCAGGAGAGCTTCCTCTACGAGCACTTCGAAGACATCTGCGAGATCATGCGGGCCTATGACATCAGCTTCAGCCTGGGCGATGGCCTGCGGCCCGGCTCCATCGCCGACGCCAACGACGCCGCCCAGTTCGCCGAGCTGGAGACCCTGGGCGAGCTCACCCAGGTGGCCTGGAAGTACGGCGTCCAGACCATGATCGAGGGGCCAGGCCATGTGCCCATGCACAAGATCAAGGCCAATATGGACAAACAGCTGGCCACCTGCGGCGAGGCGCCCTTCTACACGCTCGGTCCGCTCACCACCGACGTGGCGCCAGGCTATGACCACATCACCAGCGCCATCGGCGCGGCGATGATCGGCTGGTTCGGCACGGCCATGCTCTGCTATGTGACGCCCAAGGAGCATCTGGGCCTGCCCGACCGCAAGGACGTGAAGGACGGGGTGATCACCTACAAGATCGCCGCCCACGCCGCCGACCTCGCCAAGGGCCATCCCTCGGCCCGGGCCTGGGACGACGCGCTCTCGCGAGCCCGGTTCGAGTTCCGCTGGGAGGACCAGTTCAACCTGGGCCTCGATCCGGAGACGGCTCGGCTCTATCACGACGAGACCATGCCCAAGGAGGCGCACAAGACGGCGCATTTCTGCTCCATGTGCGGCCCCAAGTTCTGCTCGATGAAGATCAGCCAGGACATCCGCGAGGCCGCCCGCGGCCAGAACGCGGTGGCGGACCAGGGCATGGCGGAAATGAGCGAGAAGTTCCGCGCCACCGGCGGCGAGGTCTATGTTCCGACTCCCAAGGGCTGATCGGTCTTAGTCCTTGAGGACGGCGCTGAGACTGCCGTCCGATTCCAGCACCACGAAGGCGGCGTCCGAAAGCTGGGCGCCGCCTGAGGTGCGGATGGCCGCCAGCAGCTCCTCCTGCGTCACCCGCTGATGGCGCAGGGCGCCGGGCAGGGGCTTGCCGTCCTTCAGCAGCAGGCTCGGCTCGGACTTGACCAGCTTGTCGATCCCCTTGATCCGCACCGACAGGAAGGTGACGGCGTATTGCAGCCCGACCAGCAGGGCGAGCGCCGCCACCCCCTCGGCCAGGGCCAGGTCCTTGGACGTCAGGATGCTGGAAAAGGTCGAGCCGATGGCCACCGTCACCACCAGATCGAAGGCGTTGAGCTTGGACAGGGTCCGCTTCCCCGAGGCCCGCAGCACGACAACCAGGGCGAAATAGGCCGCCGCCCCGACCACCAGGATGCGGATGATCGGGTCCCAGCCGGTGAACAGGGCGTCAGCGTCCATGGTGGTGGCTTCCGAAGTGATGCATGGCGGAGCAACACGCTGGCCGGCGAAAAGGCTCCTTCGGCTGACTGATGTCGGAACCATCAGCCCCTCACCGTCATCCTGGGCCTTGTGCCCAGGATCCCTTGTGACGCTTGCGCCCGCCTCGACGAGGGATGCTCGGCACAAGGGCGAGCATGACGGCGGGGGAGGACGCCGCCACCGTGCGGTGACCCTGGCTTCTCGCCGATCCGGGGCTTGACGCCGATCAAGGCCGCGCCGCGATCTTTGGCCAAGCTCTCTCCAAACAGGGAGCCGCCCATGGTGGATGAAGAATTGCAGACCGCCGGCCGTCGGAGCCCCCGGCGGGCGGTCTGGGGGATGGCGGCCGCCCTGGCGGGCCTGGCCTTGGTCAGCGCCATGCTGGCGGTGTCTCACATGCCCGAGCTGGAACGCCTGCTGTTTCAACTCGGGCTCGGCGGCACGGCCCTGATCGCCGCCATTGGGCAGGTCCTGATCCTGGGTGGTCTGGCCCTGTTGTGGAGCGCCCTGCGCCGCCCGCGGTGATCTTCTGGCTTAGCCGCCATTGACGCCGCCGCCGTCAGGGGAAAGGCTCACCCCTTGGTTGTTCAAGGGTCTCGCCATGATGTTGCGCAAAGTCTTTCTGGGAACGGGCCTGGCCCTGCTGATGGCGACCAGCGCCCTGGCTCAGGTCGAGCGCCGCGAGGTCGGCCAGCTGGTCTATGAGGGCGCGCCGGCCATCTCGCCGGAGCTGCAGGCGACCATCTCCCCCTATTACGAGGTGCGCGCGGCCACATTCGAGGACTGGCTTGCCGACGGCTCCATGCTGGTGGCTACACGCTTTGGCCAGACCGAGCAGATCCATCACATCGCCCAGCCGCTGGGCGCGCGGACCCAGCTGACCTTCTTTGACGAGCCGATCACGGTGGCCACGGCCCAGCCGGGCGCCACGCGGTTCGCCTATCGTCGGGACGAGGGCGGCTCGGAATACTACCAGGGTTTCCTGCGTGACCTGTCGGGCCAGGAGGTGCGGCTGACCCGGCCTGAGACCCGCAACAGCGACTTCGTCTTCTCCAAGGATGGCCGGCAGGTGGCCTGGAGCCAGGTGACGCCCGGCGATCCCAACTACGACATCATGATCGCCGAGGCCGCCAATCCGGACGGCCGTCGCGTCGTCCTGGAAGGCGAGGGCGCCATGTCGCCCCTGGAGATCTCGGCCGATGGGGGGCGCATGCTGCTGACCCGCTACAACTCCGTCGCCGATGTGGAGCTCTTTGTCCTCGACGTGGCGCCGGGCGACCTGACGCGCCTGGGGCCGAGCGACCGCAAGGTCCACTATGCCGGCGCGGCCTTCGGCCCCGGCGCCGCGTCGGTGGTGACCTTGTCCGACGATGGGTCCGAGATGACCCGGCCTGTGGTCTTCGACCTCGCCACCGGCGCCATCCGCGACCTGGACCCCGGTGCGATCTGGCCGGCCGAGGGCTTCGACCTCAGCCCCGATGGGCGGACCATCGCCTATGTGGTGAACGAGGAGGGCTATTCGAAGGTGGTCCTGCGCGACGTGGCTAGCGGTCGCGTCCTGCCGGGGCCTGACCTGCCGCAGGGCGTGCTGACCGCCCTGAAGTTCTCGCCGGACGGCGCGCGCCTGGGCCTGAGCCTGTCGACCTACAACGCCTCCGGTGATGTCTGGAGCTACGACCTGGCCAGCCGCGAACTCACCCGCTGGACCGACAGTGAGCTGGGCGGGCTTGACGCTGACAGCCTCGTGGAGCCCGACCTCTTCCGGTACACGACCTTCGACGATCGCTCGATTCCGGCCTTCATCTACCGGCCGCAGGGCGCAAGTGGAAAGCTGCCGGTGGTCATCCAGATCCACGGCGGACCCGAGGGCCAGGAGCTGCCCAGCTTCAGCGCGCGTCGCCAGTCTTGGGTGAAGGAACTGGGCGCTGCGGTGATCATCCCCAATGTCCGCGGCTCGTCCGGCTATGGGAAGACCTACCTCTCGCTCGACAACGCCGAGAAGCGCGAGGATTCCGTCAAGGACATCGGCGCCCTGCTCGATTGGGTCGCCCAGCAGCCGGACCTGGACACCTCTCGCGTGGCTGTGGTCGGGCAGTCCTATGGCGGCTACATGGCCCTGGCGGTGGCAGCCCACTACAACCCCCGTCTGGTCGGCGTCATCGACCTCTACGGCATCTCCGACTTCGCCACCTTCCTGGAGAACACCGAGGGTTATCGCCGCGACCTGCGCCGGGCCGAGTATGGCGATGAGCGCGACCCGGCCATGCGCGCCGTCTTCGAGCAGATCGCCCCGATCAATATGAGCGACCGGATGAAGAAGCCCATGATGGTCTACCAGGGCGCCAACGACCCCCGGGTGCCCCAGAGCGAGTCCGAACAGATGGTCGCCAAGCTGCGCGATCAGGGGACCGAGGTCTGGTACGTGCTCGCAAAGGACGAAGGGCACGGGGTGCACAAGAAGGCCAACCAGGAGCAGGTCCGCGCCATGGAGGTGCAATTCCTGCAGAAGGTCCTGAACACCCAGCCCTGAGGCGGGCGGCTCAGCGAACGATCATCGACTCGAAGCCGCCGAAGATCATGCGTTTGCCGTCGAAGGGCATCTGGCCTGGCTCGTGATCCATGCGCGGATCGGCCATGACCTTGGCCACCACGGCGTCGCGGCTGGCGCGGGACTCGTAGGTGACCCAGGAGAAGATCACCACTTCGTCGTCCTTCGCCTGCACGGCGCGCGGGAATGAGGTCAGTTCGCCCATCGGCACGTCGTCGCCGATGCACTCCACATAGGTGAGCGCCCCGTGGTCCATCCACACCTCGCCTGCGAGGGTGGCCATCGCCCTGTAGGCTTCCAGATTGGCCTTGGGGACTGCGAGTACGAAGCCGTCGACATAGGGCATGGGACTTTCCTCATTCGGGTCCAGGTTTCGCCTCCAGGACGCACGGGACGACGGCATTCCGACAACAGCTCGGAAATTCAGCCGCGGCGCCGCCGCTCTTTCTGGATCACCTGGTCGAGCGCCTGGAGGAAACGCGAGCGGTCATTGCGATCGAAGGGCTTGGGGCCGCCATAGATGTCGCCCGTGGAGCGAAGTTGCTCCATCAGCGCGCGCTGGGCGATGGCCGAACCGATGGAGTCCTCGGTGAACGGCTTGCCGTTGGGCGCAATGGCGTGGGCGCGCGCCTGCAGCACCCGCTCGGCCAGGGGAATGTCGTTGGTGATGGCCACGTCGCCGAGCGCCACATGCTCGGCGATCCAGTCGTCCGCCACATCTGGGCCTGCGTCGACGATCACCCGCTCGATCATGGGCGAGGTCGGGATCATCATGAAGGCGTTGGAGACCACCCAGGTCCTCAGGCCGTAGCGCTCGGCCACCTTGTAGACCTCATCCTTCACCGGGCAGGCGTCGGCGTCGATGAAGATTTCGATGGGCTTGTGGTCCATGGCGGTTCCCGTGAGTTCGCTGGCGAACATATGGCGCAGGATCGCGCCTCAGGCTTCCAGATCCTGCTTCAGCCGGTCCAGAAGGCCGACCGCGCGGGCCGCATAGGCGCCGATCCAGCGATCGTGGATGTGCTTGATCGGGAGAGGGTTGAGGTGGTTCCACCGCTCGCGACCCCGGCGCTCGACGATCACCAGGTCGGCGGCGTCCAGCACCTTGAGGTGCTGCATCACCGTGCAGCGGTCGAGGGCCGGGAACAGCGCGCAGAGATCGCCTGTGGTGCGCGGATTATTCCTCAGAGCATCCAGCAATTCGCGACGGATAGAGGAGGCCAAGGCCTTGAAGACCCGGTCTGATTCGGCGGCTGTTGACATGTTATGAAATTATAACATTATTGAGCGAGATACAAACTGACGTTGACCGCGGGGAGGCTGCTGTGGATCTCAAATTCAAGGTGTCGGCCCATATCGCGCGGCCTGTGTCCGAGGTGTTTGAGGCGGTGGCCGACCCGGCCAAGCTGTCAGGCTACTTCACCACCGGCGGCGCCAAGGGACGGCTGGAGACCGGGGCCACGGTCTATTGGGACTTTCACGATTTCCCCGGCGCCTTCCCGGTGGAGGTGAAGTCGGTCGAGCCGAACAGCCGCATCGTGCTCAACTGGGCCGCCGAAGACCGGGACGGCGCCTATCCAACCACCGTGGTGATGACATTCGAGGCGCTGGAGGACGGGCGGACCCTGGTGACCATCGCTGAGTCCGGCTGGCGCAAAACGCCGGAAGGCCTCGCGGCCTCCTACGGCAACTGCCAGGGCTGGATGCAGATGCTCTGCGCGCTCAAGGCCTATCTGGAATACGGGGTGAACCTGCGCGAAGGCATGTTTAAATAGACCCGAGCGCGCAGGCGGGGTTCACCCTGGCTTTTTCTTGAAGGTGTCGCCGACCACGGTGGGATCGGGTCCGTCGGGCCCGGCGGCGTGGCGCGACTTCTCGCCGTTGTGCTTGATCTCGTCCTCGGAGGCGAGGCCCGGCTGTTTGCCCAGGGGTTGGGCGGCGTTGTCCTTGCGGCCTTCGGACTGGAGCGGGGGCTTGGTCATGGGGGTCTCCGCAGCGCTTCGATGTTGGGGGGCGATAGGATCACTGGCGCAATCCACCGGCGCGCCGGGAGTTCCCCGCGTGACCATCGGATCATCAACCTCTGCAGAAGGAACGAAAGCCGCCGCAACGGGTCTTAGGACTTCAGACCGGTCAGGAGGCCCACCTTGCCCACCTCAGATATGTCCGCGCCCGTCGCCCAGTGGCGGCGAAAAGCCGGCGCAATTTCCCACGATCTGCTTAGCCTTGGCCGTTGGATGGGGGGAAAGCCCCTGGCCGACGCCCCGTCGGTGGAGTTCACCACCCCAGGCGGCGGGCGCATGAAGTTGACGACGGACCGGGTGCGCGCCCGGCCGGCCCTGACGCCCCAGCTGTCCTTCATGCTGGGCCAGAACGCCATCGGCCTCGGCGTCTGGGGCCTTTTGTTTCCCAAGGCGGTCAACAGGTTCCTGGGCGTGCAGGCCTCGCCCCAGGCGACCCAGGCCCTGTTCGGCGCGCGGGAGATGGCCACGGGCATGAGCCTGTTCTCCAACCCGACCCGCTCTGGCGTACTTTGGGCCCGGGTGGCCGGAGACCTCTTCGATATCGCGGTCCTGAGCCGGCTGAACCGGCCCGGCAACCCGAAGCGGGGCAATGCCCGCATGGCCCTGGGCGTCGTCCTCGCGGTCACGGCCCTCGACGCCATCGCCGCGGCGCGGCTGTCCAATGTCCAACGCAACAGCGCTTCCGGAGGCGCCCGATGAAAGCCATCTGCTGGCAAGGCAAGAAGGACCTCCGTTGCGAGGAGGTGCCTGATCCGATCATCGAAGACCCCCGCGATGCGGTGATCCGCGTGACGTCGACCTGCATCTGCGGCTCGGACCTGCACCTGAGGAACGGCTTCGTTCCCACCATGTGTGCCGGGGACGTCATGGGCCACGAATCCATGGGCGAGGTGGTGGAAGTCGGTGCGGAAGCCCGCGCCCAGGGTCTGTCGGTGGGCGACCGGGTGGTGGTCCCGTTCCAGATGACCTGCGGCGTCTGCGAACAATGCCGGGCCGGCAACTATTCGGTCTGCCAGACCACCAACCGCAACGCCGACCTGGCCAAGGCCTTCTTTGGCGATACGACCGCGGGCCTGTTCGGATATTCCCACATCACCGGCGGCTATGCCGGGGGGCAGGCGGAGTATCTGCGAACCCCCTTCGCTGCGACCTCGCTGATCAAGATTCCCAAGACCGGCGTCGACGAGAAGTATCTCTTCCTCAGCGACATCCTGCCGACCGGCTGGCAGGCGGCGGCCTTCGCCGACATCCAGCCGACCGACACCGTGGCGGTCTGGGGCTGTGGCCCGGTGGGCCTGTTCACCGTGCTCTCGGCCATCCTCCAGGGCGCCCGCCGCGTCATCGCCATCGACGACGTGCCCGAGCGCCTGGCCATGGCCCGACAGCTGGGCGCCGAAGTGATCGATCGCAGCCAGGCCAAGGTCCTGCCGACCCTGAAGGAGATGACCGGCGGCCACGGTCCGGAGAAATGCATCGACGCCGTCGGCATCGAGGCCCACGGTCCCACCCCCCTGCTGGAGCTGATCGATCGAGCGCAGACCGCCCTCAAGCTGGAGACCGAACGTCCGGTGGCCCTGCGTGAGGCGATCATGGCCTGCAAGGCCGCAGGCACGGTTTCGGTGCCAGGGGTCTACGGCGGGATGTCCAACATGATCCCCATGGGCGCCTTGATGAACAAGGGCCTGACCCTGCGCACTGGTCAGACCCATGTGCGACGCTGGAGCGACGATCTGCTACGTCGCCTGGACGAGGGCGAAATAGACCCCACCTTTCTCATCACCCACACCGAGCCCCTGGGGCGTGGACCGGAGATGTATGACCTCTTCGACGAAAAGCGGGACGGCTGCGTGAAGGTGGTGCTCAAGCCGTGAGATCCGGCCGGTGCTGAACTGAAGCTTGGCGTCAAGCGTTCCGGGTTCCGACCAGAGGACCACGCCATGCCAGAAAATCGCTTTCTCAGCACCTTGGGTCGCGCCGACGCCGCCCTGCTGGGGCCGGCCCTGCGCGTCAGGGCCCTGGCGCGGGACGATCTGGTGGCCAGCGAAGGCCGCCCCGTCGAGCGGGTCTTCCTGCCGGTCAACTGCATCCTCTCGGTCATCGCCGTTCTGCGGGATGGCCGGGAGGTGGAGACCCGCACCATCGGCTTTGAGGGCGGTTATGGCCTCCTGCACGCCCTGGGGTCTCTCCTCTCCTACGAGCGGGTGATCGCCCAGGTGCCGGGGGACGCCTACGAACTGCCCCTCGCCGCCCTGGCGCAGGCGGCCCAGGCCAGCCCGAGTCTCGTCAACCACATCGTCAGCTTCGCCCAAGCCTCTCTGATCCAGTCCGCCCAGACCACGGCCTGCAATGCGGTCCATAGCGCCGAGCAGCGCATGTGCCGCTGGCTGCTGATGTCTCAGGATCGCCTGGGGTCTGACCTTCTGCCGCTGACCCAAGAACACCTGTCGATCATGCTCGGCGTCCAGCGGACGACGGTGACCGCCATCGCCAAGGACCTGCAGGGCCGAGGGCTCATCCTCAACGGTCGCGGGCGTATCCGCATCATCGATCGCGAAGGTCTCCAGCGGGTTGTCTGCGAATGCTATGAGGCGCTGGAGGCCGGCGTCGCCCAGATGGTGGGTTTCAGACCCGCGGAGCAGGCGGGCTGAAAAACAGCCGCCGCCCGCTTAGATGTCGCTGGCCGTCGCCTCCACGGTCAGGACAAAGACCTCCTCCTGCGCCGCGTTGGTGACCAGAACCCGGGCCGGTCGCCCGCGCCACAGGTCCTGCTCCATCATCGGCAGCATTTCGCACAGCAGCCTCAGGGCTGCGTGGCGCGCCGCAGCGTCGTTCTCGTAGTCGGACCCCTGCTCATCGACCACGCGACGCCCGTTCTCGGCGTGAAAGTAGTAGCGGGCCATGGGCGCTCCGGGCTTTCGCCGGCCGCGTCAGGCGGCGTGGCCAGCCTCAACCCGGTAGGGGCGGCGGGTGTTCCGCCGCCGCCCGAGCCCGTCAGTTTCCGGCCAGCTTGATGGCCACTCGACCATGCACGTCAGCGGCTTCCGGCGTCATGATCTCGTCGAAATCGGACAGTTCGTAGACGGGGCGGATCTCGATCTCGCTGGGTCCCGGCATGGGATTGGGGCACCGCTTCACCCAGGCGATGGCCTCGTCCATGTCCTTGACCTCCCAGAGCCAGTAGCCGGCCACCACTTCGTTGGTCTCGGCGAAGGGGCCGTCCATGACGAGCCGGCTGGTTCCGTCGAACCTGACCCGCTTGCCCTTCGAGGTGGGCTTCAACCCGTCGCCGCCCAGCAGGATTCCGGCGTCCGCCAGCGCTTCGTTGAAGCGGCCCATTTCTTCCAGCAGCTCGCTGGGGGGCATGACGCCGGCCTCGCTGTCGTCCGTCGCCTTCACAAAGACCATCACCCGCATCTTGTCCTCCATCGGAATCGCACATCCAGGCCGGGGGCTTCCGGCCGGTCTTCCGAAGGACGATCGGCCGCGGCTGAGGCCGACATTTCTGCGCCGCGCGATTTCAGTCGTCCTTGGCGTCGTCCAGGCTGACGGCGTTTTGCACAAGGTCTCGCCAGGTCGGATCGGTGTCATCGACCAGGTCCACATCCTCCAGCAGGGCGACGGCGGCGTCCCCGTCCGGCAGGATCAGGCCGAGCACCTCCATGGTCTCGCCGTCCGATCCCACATGGGATTCCGCTTGGACGGCCACGGCGGCCTGGGCGCCTTCATCCTCCCACCAGATGACCGGTTGGGGCAGGTCCATGTCGAGGACCGCCGGCTCGCGGGTGTCGCCCAGGGCAAATACCGCCCGGCGGGCCTGGACATCGTCCAGGGTCGCCACCGCGCCGGCAAAGGCCCGAAGGCGACCCCAGTCGTCCACGTCGAAGCCGCCGCCATCCTCTTGCTCGTCGTCCGTCGAAGTCATGGGGCGAAGGCCTTTGAAACGCGCGGGCGGCGCTCGCCCACAACGGCCGGAATTTTCCGGCATGCCGCGGGATTCGACAAGGATGTGCGGACGCCGCTAGCCGGCTGGCCAGACCGACAGGATGGTCGCGGCGTCGAAATAGTCGCGCCAGTAGATGATCTTCCCGTGCTGGACTTCGAACACCCCGGTGACCGGCAGCTCGACCCACCCATCGGCCAGTTGATGTCGGTCGAGGCGTTCCATGAAGACCGTGGAGCCGTGCTCGGCCTCGCGCAGCAGCTTGAATTCATTGTGGAGGGTGGGGGCGAAGAAGGGCTCCAGCACGCCGCGAACGCCGGCCGGCCCATGCACCGTGGGCAAGGGCGGGGGATTCACATACTCGCACTGGTCAGCCACGAAGATCATCGCAGCCTCGTAGTCCAGCTGCTCCAACGCCCTCAGAAACGGGCGAACGATCTCGAGGGGCGAGGGATGGGTCATGAGGTTCTCCTGAGGTCTGTTGACACCCCAGGCTCGGCTCCCCGGCGCCCGCCCGCAACGACCTGCCAGGTCATTGGCGACAGGCGATGCGGCTGACCTAATCGTCGAAGCCCACGAAGGTGGTGGCCTCTTCCACCGACTTGCGCTCGGAGACGACGGCGTTGGCCGGGAAGGTCTCGTCGGGCCAGCCGAGCGCGATGCTCTTCATGATGATCTGATCATCAGCGATGCCGGCGTGTTCGCGCACGACGGGCGATTGCATGATGCCCTGGCTATTGATCACCGCGCCCAGGCCGCGCGACCAGGCGGCGTTGACCAGCGCCGTGGTCACCGCGCCGCAGTCGAAGGGGGTGTCGTCGCTGCCGTCCAGCACCCGGTCATAGGTGACAATGATGCAGACCGGCGCGTCGAACTGGCGGAAGCCGCGCAGCACCCAGTCCTGGCGCATCTCCTTGTCCTCGCGCGCGATCCCCATGGCGGCGAACAGCTGCTTGGCCACACCCACCTGGCGGTCGCGATGCTGACCCTCGAAGGCCTCGCCGGTGCGGAACTCCCGCGACTGGGGCACCCCGGTCACCATCCGCTCGGTGTTGCCGGCGCGAATCCGGTTCAGGGGCTCGCCGGTGATGACGTAGAAGTTCCACGGCTGGGTGTTCATCGACGACGGCGCCCGCATGGCCAGACGCAGGATTTCTTCGATCAGCTCCCGGGGCACCGGATCGGGCTTGTAGCCGCGGATGCTGCGGCGACCGAGAACGACGTCGTCAAACTGCATGAAGAACCCCTGGAGACCTTGGCGATGGTTTGGGCGAAGACCTGTCAGCTTTCGGCCGCCAAGCCAATGTGTGCCGTAGCGTCAAGGCTGGCTTGGCTTGGTCCTCGCCCCTGGTCCCACCTTGTTCAGCTCACATCCTTCAACACCGTCTCGATGGCCGCCAGCCGCGCCTTGATCTCGGCGAGGCCATTGAGCAGGTCCTGCTGAGAGGCGCCGGTCCTTTGCTGGGCGCGCGCCTGCAGCACGGCCGCGCCGTATCGCATCCCGAACGCGAGCAGGATGGTGGCCGTCGGCATGGCGAGGGCCAGGAGGAAGATGTTCGCTTGCATGTCGGTCTCTATGTCTCGGGTTTTTCAGACAGGGTCGGCGCCAGGGCGGCGACGACCTCAGGCGTCAGCTCCAGGTGGAACGGACGAATTTCGAAGTATTTTAGCGCCTTGCCGTCGGACGACAGTTCAAGCTGACTGGTCACCAGACCCGCCTCCTCAAGCTTGCTGAGGTGCAGATGGAGCAGGGGGCGGCTGATCCCGATCTCCCGGGCCAGCCGGCTCACATAGTTCCGCCCCCCGACGCTCAGGGCCGCCAGCACTCGCAGGCGATGAGGGTTGCTCAAGGCCGCCAGGGTACGCGCCAGTTCGTCTCCCGGAGTCAAAGCGCGTATCCGTATTTCATGCGTCAGTTATTTCTTACGCATGAAAGGAAGTCAAGCGGTTGGGCCTTAAGGAAGCTCTGCGCTCGAGTCGCTGGCCCTGATCACTGGTCCGCCGAGGCCGCCTTGGCGCTTGGCTTGCTAACCCGCGAGACGCTGTTCCAGCTCGTCCATCGTGCCGGCGAACGCGGCGGCGAGATCCACATCGTAGAGGCGGGCGAGGACCATGACGCTCCAGAGGCAGTCGGCCAGCTCATGTTCGAGCTTGGCCTTGGCGTCGGGGATGGCGCGAACGCCTTCCGCAGCCTGGACGAGTTTCATCAGGTCGCCCACATCGCCTACGAAGCCCAGCGCCACCTCCTCCGCGGTCCAGGGCCGGCCAAATCGAGCGGCCTCCAGAGCGGCATAGCGCTGGCGGATCGCCCAGGCGCGGTCGTCCATCTCTTGAAAGGTCTGCATCTGGCTGTCCCCTGCCTAGGTCGCGATCGAGTTCACCTGGATCAGGATAGCGCCAGCCAGGACCAGGTCGACGCCGCCCTGTTTCGACCCCAACCGTCATCCTGGGCCTTGTGCCCAGGATCCCTCGCGACGCTTGCGCTTAGTCCCGACGAGGGATGCTCGGCACAGGGCCGAGCATGACGCGCGGGGGGGCGGGCAAGTGGCGAAGCCGCCCTAAGCCGTCGTCTTCGAAAACACCTGGATCACGATCACGCCGGCCAGGATCAGACCGATGCCGATGAGGCCCGGCGTGTCGAGCACCTGGCGGTAGAGGACCCAGGCGATGGCGGTGATCAGCACGATGCCGATCCCCGACCACAGGGCGTAGACGATGCCCACGGGCACGGTGCGCATCGCCTGGGACATGCACCAGAAGGCGATGGAATAGCCCACCGCGGTGATCACCGAGGGCGCAGTGTGGCGGAAGCCGTCCGAGGCCTTCAGCGCCGTGGTGGCGATCACCTCGGCGACGATGGCGATGGCCAGCCAGGCCATGCCGGGCATCAGCCGCCCCGCTTTCGGCCGAAGTCGGGCTCGGCGCTTTCCTGGCCGGCCTCGATCACGCCCCGGCGGATTTCGCGGGTGCGGCTGAAGAGGTCATAGAGCTTGTCGCCCTCGCCCCAGCGGATGGCCCGCGACAGGGCCTGCAGGTCCTCGGTGAAGCGGCCCAGGACCTCCAGCACCGCGTCCTTGTTGGTCAGGAAGATGTCGCGCCACATGGTGGGGTCGGAGGCTGCGATGCGGGTGAAGTCGCGAAAACCGCCGGCGGAGTATTTCATCACCTCGGCCCGGGTGACCTCCTCCATGTCGGCGGCGGTGCCGACGATATTGTAGGCGATCAGGTGGGGCAGGTGGCTGGTGACGGCCAGGACCAGGTCGTGGTGCTTGTCGTCCATCCGTTCGACCTGGGCGCCCAGCGCGGTCCAGAAGTCGGCCAGCCGCTGGACGGCGTCCAGATAGGCGTCGTCCTCCCGAGGCTGCGGCGTCAGGATCACCCAGCGCTGATGAAACAGCTCGGCGAAGCCGGCGTCGGGGCCGGACTGCTCGGTGCCGGCGATGGGGTGGCCGGGCACGATGTGGACGGTGTCGGGCAGGGCGGCGGAGAGCGCCTCGCTGACCGCGGCCTTCACCGAGCCCACATCGCTGACGATGGTTCCCGGCGCGATGGCGTGGGCGCAGGCGGCTGCGGCCTCGCCGATGGCGCGCACCGGCGTGGCGAAGATCACCAGGTCGGCGCCTGCTACGGCCTCCTCGGCGCTCAGCACCACCTCGTCAGCGAGGCCCAGCTCGGCGATGCGGGCGCGGGCGAACGCGCTGGCGTCATGGATGACGATCTGACCCGCGGCGCCGGACGCCCGCGCGCCTCGGGCCAGGGACGAGCCGATCAGGCCGCAGCCGATGATGGCCAGGCGGGCGAAGACAGGCTCGGCCATCAGGGCGCCTGCATGAAGTCGGCGAGCGCCTCGACCACGGCGCGGTTGTGCGCCTCCAGGCCGATGGTCATGCGCAGGTGGTCGGGCAGGCCATAGCCGCCCACGCCCCGGAGGATCAGGCCGCGGCTGGCCAGATAGGCCTCGGCGGCTCGGGCGCTCTTGGGGCCGGTGGTGGGAAAGCCGATCAGCACGAAGTTGGTGGCGCTGGGCACCGGCGACAGGCCCATGCCGCCGAACTGCTGGACGAGCCAGGGCCGCCACTGGGCCAGCAGGTCCAGGGACTGCTTCTGGAAGTCGGTGTCGGCCAGGGCTTCCACGGCGGCCAGCTGACCGGGGATGGAGGTGTTGAACGGCTGGCGGATGCGGTCCAGGGCATCGATCATCTCCGGCGGCCCATAGGCCCAACCCACCCGCAGGGTCGCCAGGCCGTGCAGCTTGGAGAAGGTGCGGGTGACGATGACATTGTCGCTGGTGCGCGCCAGGTCAGTCCCGTCCTCGAAGGCCGGATCATCGACGAACTCGGCATAGGCCCCGTCCAGCACCAGGACCACGCTCTTGGGCAAGGCGGCGTGCAGACGGCGGATTTCCTCACCCCCCACATAGGTGCCGGTGGGATTGCCGGGATTGGCGATGAAGACCAGGCGGGTGCGGTCGTTCACCAGCTTCAGCAGTTCGTCCACATCGACGCGATAGTCCGGCTCCGGCGCATTGAGCACCTGGGCCTGGCAGGCCCGCGCCCCAATCGCGTAGGCGCCGAAGGCGAACTCGCCCTGAACGATGTTGTCGCCGGGCTCCAGATAGGCCTGGCAGAGCATGTGGAAGATCTCGTCCGACCCGCAGCCGAAGATCAGCCGTTCCGGCTCCAGCCGGAAGGTGCTGGCGATGGCTTCGCGCAGGGGCGTGGCGCGGCTGTCGGGATAGACGTGCAGTTGGTCGATGGCCGCGGCGAAGGCCGCCTTGGCCTTGGGGCTGCAGCCCAGGACGTTCTCATTGGCCGACAGCTTCAGCGGATGCTCGATCCCGTCGACCTTGGCCTTGCCGGGGACGTAGGCGGCGATGTCGAGGATGCCCGGCTTGGGAACCGGGCGGTCGGCGGCGGCGCGATCGGGGGACTGGGACATGGGAAGGCCTGGGTTGGTCGTGTCAGGCCCTGGCTCTTACACGTCGAACGGTTCCGGCGCAGCCCCGATGACGCCGCTCAGCCGACCCGGCGCCCGGGCCAGGCGCTCGTCGTCGGCCTGATAATAGCCGGCCAGGGTGAAGAGCTTCAGCCCACCGGCCTCGCTCAGCAGCTCGGCCGCCACGCCATCGCGGCTGAGCGCCTCTGCAGTACGGGCGGCAGGACCGGGCGCGTCGGTGACCCACAGGGTGATGTCGGCGCCGGTGGGCTCCACCTCGACCTCGGCGAAGGCCAGCGCCGAGGGCGGCCCCCAGGCGTTGAGGCAGGGCAGGACTGCGAACACCTTGAGTTTGGGCTCCGCCAGCAGACGGCCCCACCAGGCGCTGTCGCCGCTCAGCATGGCGACGCCGACGCCGCCCTTGAGCTTCGCGGCGGTGATGGCGTCTTCCGGCTTCTGGGCCATGCGCAGGGAAGGCGCGGCGCCAAAGCGCAGGCGGGCCAGCTCCACGGCGCGGGCGGGCGTCGGTCCGCCCCAGACCATCAGGTTGAAAGGCCCCTGCAGGGCCAGGCTCTGGCCCATCAGCTCGCGCCAGACGCGGATGACCAGGGCGTCGCTTGCCCCCCGCCGGGGCATGGCCAGCAGCCGGCGCAGAATCTCGGTCTCCCGCCCGGGGCGCAGGCCGAAGCGGTCGGCCTGGCCGGCGGCGGCCTTGGCGGCGGCCACCTGTTTGCCGAGCGCCGTGCGCTCGTCCAGCAGCGCCAGCAGGCCGGCGTCGATCTCGTCGATGCGCGCCCGCACGGCGTCCAGGGCGACAGGCGAAGGCGCAGAAGGCGGGGCGTCGGCCATTTCTTTTCCCGAAACGAAAGCCGCGACCTAGGTCATTGCGCCAAGGGGCGCAATAGCCGGCCCCCGCGCAATAAAGTTGCAGCCGAAACCATCAGCCTCAGTAGACCCGCGGGGCCGGGCCGATGGCGACGGGACCAAGCGTGGTCTGGCCGGCCTGGAAGGTGATGGCCGCCTGGGCCACATTGTCCGCGCCCTGGCGGGCCGAGGCCACGGCTGCGGCGGTGTCGGCGGTTTCGGGGGGCAGCACGCCGCCGGCGCCCAGGGCCTCCAGGGCCTCAGGCGCCTCGCGCAAGGTGACATCGAGGGTTCCGCGCAGGCGGCCGTCCGGGCCGACGAACAGCTGGCCGCGATTGACCCCGATCATGGCCTCGCCCGCGGTCAGGCCCGCCTCCTGGATCTGCGCCATGCCGCCAGCCAGGGCCCAGTTGCGCACGGCCGAGGGCCAGTCGGTCCCGTCAAAGGCGCTCATCTTGCTCAGCACCGCGTCCCACTTCAGGTCGACGTCGCCGTCCTGGGCGATGCGGGCGAACATGCCGGAGAACTGGGCCTGGCCCTTGGTGACGCCCAGGAACATGGCCCCCTGGTCCTCAGGCCCCGGACGAAGGTGGAAGGCGACCTCCTCGGCCGACGACAGGGCGAAAGGCTGTGCGCCGGGACCGGGCGCGAAGATCACGTCCAGTCCCTGGAAGTCAAAACTCGGCGGCTTGCGGTCGGTGTCGCCGAGGCTGGCCCGCAGGACGCGACCGTTCACCTGCACAGAGCCCGACTGGGGCCGGGTGAAGGTCAGGCCGTCGGGGGCGGCGAACACCCAGTGATCCAGGGCGTGCATGAAGGCCTCGGACTCCAGCCGCGGCGTGGCGATGGCCCAGCCGGAGGGTTCGCGGATCTGCGCCTCGGTCAGGGTGACGTTCAGCCGGAAGGGATAGCCGCCGATGCTGCGGGCCTCCCAGCTCACCTCATAGCCGGCGCTGCGCAGGGCCTCGGCGGCCCGGTCCATCCGGTCGCCGGTCTGGATGCGGGTCCAGAACCAGAAGCCGCTCCAGACCACGACCGCCAGGATCAGCAGGGCGAAAGGCAGGACGAGGCCAAGGCGGCGGGGTTTGCGGGCGGGCTTGGTATCGGGCACAGACATGGACGGTTTTGCGGGGCTTCTGCTAGCGGATCGGGAATGGCGGACGACGAAGACTACTGGGTGTTTGGCTACGGATCGCTGATGTGGCGGCCGGGCTTCGACTTTGTCGAGCGTTCCAGCGCCACCCTACACGGCCGCCGCCGGGCCTTCTGCATCTATTCGGTCCATCATCGCGGGACCTATGAGCGGCCGGGCCTGGTGCTGGGCCTGGCCCCGGGCGGCGCGGTCCGCGGGGCGGCCTATCGCATTGCGCCGCAGGCCTGGCCCGAGGTCTACGCCTATCTCCTGGAGCGCGAGCAACCCACCGAGACCTATGTGGAGGCCAGGCGGCGCGTGCGCCTGGCCGACGGGCGGCGGGTCGAGAGCCTCGTCTTCCTCTCTGACACCGGCCATCCCCAGTGGGCCGGCGCCCTGTCCCTGGAGCGGCAGGCCGAGCTGATCGTCGGCGCCGTGGGTCTATCGGGTCCTAATGAGGACTATCTGCGCGACCTTGTGGATCATCTGCGCCAAGAAGGGATTGTGGATCGCGTCATTGAGCAGTTGCTTAGAATGGTGCGGGACCGTATCCATGCGAATAAAGATATATCCGCCTTATAGTATGATGAGCATCGTTATGAATAGCGGATGCATCGTGAGGCTGATCTGGATTGCATTCATCCTCGTAGTCGCAGTTTTGCCCATCAAAGTTGAAATCAAAGCAATATTGGCGTTGTTCGGACTTGTTTGGGTTGTGTGGTTTTCATCAAAGAGGCCCGGCGATCAAGATGAGGGCGGCCCGGGGGCGGGCTAGTTGCGCAGCGAAGCACCTCATCGCCGCGAGAACCCTAGAGGTCCAGCAGCTTCATAGAGGCGGTTTCGATCCGCTCTTCCAGCAGGCGCATGAACTCGGCGCGCTTCAGGCCCGGCGGGATGGGCTCCAGATATTCGAAGACGATGACGCCGGGCTTGCGCATGAAGCCGTGCTTGGGCCAGTGGACGCCGGAATTGGTGGCCACCGGATGCACCGGCAGGTTCAGCTCGCGATAGAGGGCGGCGATGCCGGGCTTGTACTCGCCCTTCACCCCGGGCGGACCCCGGGTCCCTTCGGGGAAGATGACCAGTTGCCGGGGCTCGGCCAGGCGTTCCTTGGCGTCGCGGACCATCTTCTTCAGGGCCGCCGAATGGGCCTGGCGATCCACCACGATCATGTCGGCCTTCTGGGCGAACCAGCCGAAGAAGGGAATCCACATCAGCTCCTTCTTCAGGACGAAGCAGATGTCGGGCAGCCAGGCGAACTGGGCGAAGACATCGAACATGCACTGGTGCTTGGGCGCCACCAGGGCCGCGCCCACAGGCATGTGCTCCAGGCCCCGCAGCTCCACCTTGATATCGCAGATACCCAGCAGACCGATGACGCCGCGGCTCCAGAAGTCCAGCGCCCGCAGGGTCCAGGCCCGCGGCGCCAGCAACAGCGGCGTGATGCTGATCGCCACCAAAGCCGACCAGAGATAGAAGAGCGACACGAAGAGCAGCGAGCGCAGAACCGTCACGGCGGGCCTTTCCTCAATGTTTTCTGGCCTCAATGTTTTCGGGCGTCAGGACTTGCGGGTCCCTGGTTCGGGCGCCGCGGCCGAAAGATCAACCGCTGTTCGTCGCCGTCCCCGCCTCGTCCTTCGGCCCGAGGCCAAGGACGGTCTCGCGACCCAGGATGGCCAGGTACTTCATGTATTCGGTGACCATCAGCCGGGCGCCCCCAGAGGTGCGCCACCAGCCGCGGGCGTCGAAGCCGGGGGTCTCCACCGGAAAGGCCTGCAGGGTGGTGTCCGGCAGGGCCGAGCCCAGCTCCAGCATGGCGCGGGGCATGTGATAGTCGGCGGTGACCACGATCAGGCTGTCGAACCGCCGAGCCGTCACCCAGCCGGCGGTTTCCTGGGCGTTGCCGAAGGTGTCAGCGGCCTCGAAGCCCAGGTCCACGCAGCAGTCATAGAGCAACTGGACCGCCCGGCTGACACTACGGATGTCCTCGCGGCTGGCCTCGCGGTTGACGCCGGACACCAGCATCCGGTCGCCCTTGCCGGCTTCCAGCAGGCGCATGCCCGCCGCGATCCGTTCGTTGGAGCCGGCGCCGGTGAGCGCGACGATGCCGTCGGCGGCCTGCGGTTCGGGCGCGGGCGTGGAATTCTCCACGCGGGCTGCGAAGGCCAGGAGCCCGGCGCCCCAGATCAGGGCGGCGACAAAGAGGAGGGCGAGCGTTTTCATCGGGTGGCTAGGAAAGCTCGCGAATGAGGTTGGCGGCCGTCAGCCGCGCCGCCACCGCCGCTACGAGGGCGGCGGCGATGGGACAGGGTAGAACAGCCAGCAGGTCGCTCCAAGCAACCGGAAGCACGGGCGTCAGGCCCTGGCCCCCGCCGGCCAGGCGCAGGCCGGCGCCTAGCGCCGCAGCCGCAACAGCGCCGATCAGGCCGGCGCCGGCGGCCATCCGGGCGAAGCGGGCCTGGAACAGGCGGGCGATGAAGGCGTCCTGCGCCCCGGTCAGGTGCAGCAGCTCCACCACCTCTCGCCGGGCGGCCAGGCCCGCCCGGGTGGCGAAGGCCACCACGGCGGCCGCGGCGGCCGAGATCAGCAGAAAGACGCCGATCCCAAGCCAGCGCGCGATCGCCGCGCCGCGCTGGATGTCGGCGAGCCAGGTGGTGTGGTCGTCCACCACGGCGTCCAGGCCGCGGGCGCGCAGGGCGCGCTCCAGGGCTTCGCCTGTGGCCGGGGCCTCGCGGCTCAGGGTGACGGCCACCAGGCGCGGCACGGGCAGGTCGGCGAGGTCGGCCACATCCCCAAGCCAGGGGGCGATCAGGGCTTCGGCCTTTTCCCGCTCCAGGGCCCGGGCCTCGGCCACCCCGGGGACGCCGGCCAGGGTCTCGGCCGCGCGGGCGGCGGCGGAGTCGGGAGTCTCGTTGGCCTTTGGGCGGACGATCACCGTCATCTCGCCGTTCAGCTGGTCCGACCAGCCCCGGGCGGCCCGGTCGGCGGCCAGGACGCCCAGGGCGGTCAGGCAGGCCATGAAGCACAGCACGGCCACCACGAAGACCAGGGCGCTGTCGCGGGTGTCGCGCTCAGGCAGGAAGGCCGCCGGGCGCCAGCGGGCGGGATCGAAGATGAGGCTCATCCGTCAAATCCCTGGGGCACGGGCCCCATATGGACCAGGCGGCCGTCCTCCAGATGCAGGATGGGCTTGCCCGACCGGGCCACGAGATCCTGGTCGTGGGTGGCGATGAGAACCGTCGTGCCCAGGCGATTGAGCTCGAGGAACAGGCGCAGGATCCGCAGGCCCATGGCATGGTCCACATTGCCGGTCGGCTCATCGGCCAGCAGAATGTCGGGACGGCCGACCACGGCCCGGGCGATGGCCAGGCGCTGCTTCTCGCCGCCGGCCAGAGTCGGGGGCAGGGCGTGCATCCGGTCCTTGAGGCCGACCCAGTTCAACAGCTCGGCCACGTCCTGGCGATAGGAGTCGGGCTTGGCGCCGGCGATCCTCAGGGGGATGGCGGCGTTGTCGAAGGCGCTCATATGATCGAGCAGGCGGAATTCCTGGAAGACCACGCCGATGCGACGGCGCAGAAAAGGCCGGATATCGGCTGGCGCCTGGGCGACGTTCTGGCCGAACAGGTGCAAGAGTCCCTTGGACGGCTGCGCCGCCAGATAGATCAGCTTGAGCAGAGAGGTCTTGCCCGCTCCCGACGGGCCGGTGACGAAATGGAAAGAC
>Ga0208179_1000302_pt1 | contig 35491 bp, 32 predicted proteins | sample Malvired_Geostar_FD_184238 | JGI IMG/M metagenome (GOLD analysis project Ga0208179, IMG submission 184238) | Marine viral communities from the Global Malaspina Expedition - Malaspina viral metaG DeepMed_Geostar (SPAdes) (version 2) | ecosystem: Environmental > Aquatic > Marine > Oceanic | place... | reverse complement strand
GGCTTAGGGGGATTCGGGGTTGGGGTCAAGGGTTAGACCGGCGGATCAGCTTCGGCGAAAACCCCTATTTGCCCAATTAACTCCTCCATTTCAGAAGGCACTTCTGATCGCAACATCGAGTCAACGATACCCGTTGCCGACAAGCTGACCTTGAAATTCTCTTGAAGTTTCGAGTTGATAAAACTCAGCGCGTCTTTGCCGGGGATCATCCTAAAGCGCTCTCCTTCATCCTGCCAACGAGCTTGGAATTCCTCCATCGCTCGCTGTAGCAACGTAGTCTCCTGAACCCGAGAGCCAGATTGGCGATGATAGCGCTTAAATGCATCCGTATACTGACTCATCACATAAATTCTTTTTGATTCAGCGAATTCGTTAAGCATGTCGCGTGCTGAACACTCGTACTCAGGAACTTGAGAACCTCGAGCTCTTTTATCCCTTATTTTTTGCTTCGCCAATCGGTCGATTGCACTAGCAACAAGAGTAAAATTCTCGATCTCTTTACAATGATGGATGGCGCAAAAATCCGCGACCTTGCCTATTCCTTCCGAGATGTCGTCACACTCTTCTTTTGACCTGTAGTCACGATCCAATATGACACCAGCGAGAACCGATCGACCCAATGGATGCTCCATACCCTCCTTTAGGCTCTTAACCTTCTCTGGGTTAAAACCTAAAGTCGCAACAACGGCGAAATCGGCTCTGGCCGCCACCCGCTTATGGCCCAATTTTCTGGCAAACCGAGAGAGTAGTTTGAAATCGAGACCCTCGACGAAAAGTACTTTGCGGGTCTTCGCCAGTTGGGTCAGAATTGGATTAGCAGCTGAGCCCAACAAGGCAAAAACCCCACCGATCTCGACCGGCGGTCGAAGTCGTTTAGCTCGCCTCTTCTCCTTCGCGACCAAAACAATATCTTCCGATTCGCACTCGACAATAATTTCAGTAGAATGCGTCGCCATTATGATATCTGGACCCAACGCCTTTAAGATGGAGACGAGTTGCCTCTGCAAATCAGAATGCAGGTAAACGTCAGGCTCATCAATCAAGAAAACCGAAGCGTCGTCTGCTTGAATAATGTGAGTCAGCATCTGGCACCAAACTTGGAAGCCAAATCCGGCCCAAAATATTTCCCTGTCCTTACGATCCTCAGGGCAATACATAAAGAGATAAGGCTTCCCCTCTCTCTGCGCCATTTCTGGCATTTTGATGCTCATGCCTGGCCAAGTTTCTTCCACTAATCTTTTAAACTCGGGGAATTTTTCAGGAAAATGATACCATATGTTTCTGAAATTTCGTGCAGCTAAATAGTTTAATAGCGCGAGCCGCGCTGCTTCCTTTTTATATGGTGGCTCGTAGTGGTCGACAGGGCTTAAAATCGGCGCGAATGCAATCTTGCAACGGAAAAATTTACGAAATGCTGCTGGCGCAAAACACGGCTTTCCTTGGGTGTTTGGAATAAGGTAGCAAGTCTCTCTTTCAGGGAAGTAAAGTAGGAGGCTATTACCATTATCTAAGAAAAACTCGATCGAGGCCGCCTCTTCATCATCGTATTCGAAAAATATATTTTCCTCAGCGACAAACGCGTTTTTTAGGTCAAACGAGTGTCCAGCTACCGGACCTCGCGGGCCCGATATTATCTGTGCTTTTCTATTGTTTGCTCGACGCATAGCCTCGGCGAGAATGCGAAAGGCGCCGACAATAGTGGACTTTCCGGCATTGTTAGGGCCAACGATTACGTTGAAAGCTCGGAGGTCAACTCGAAAATTCTCGAAGGCTTTGAAGCGCTTGAATTCAACCCGCGTGAAACGATCTACGTCTTCCGCCATGCTCTGTACCTGCCCATTAAATATGTCTGAGAAGATGAGACACACTTCCATAGGCTGCAACTGCAAGAGACCTTTGCGTCCACAGATTCGCCACGTTTCAAATAAGGTCGACAAGGAAGTTCGGCGGTACTTCCCCGTTCCTTAAATGCGATTCCCCTACCCAGATTTTTGGTTTCGCGCCTCAAGCGCCGGACAGGGCGCATCCGCGCGCGCGGCCCCTGCCTATCAGTCGCACGGGAACCCTCCCCCGCCCTCCATCCGTTGCCCGGACAAGGAGAGCCATCATGACCCGACCCGACCGCAGCCCCGAGCAGCCCATCCGCATCGACGCCGACAAGGCGCGCGGGGCGGAGATCATCCTTACCAGGCGGCGCAACCGGGCGATCTTTATCGCCGGGCTGGTCGGCTTCGTCCTGCTGGCGCTGATCTGGGGGGTGTTTGGCTGAGGTAGGGCGCGGCAAAAAACCGTTTTCCTACATGAGGGTTTTTTGTTTTGGTCCCTCAAGCGCCGGGCGGAGCGCATCCGCGCTCCTTGGCTTCCTCGCATTGGCTCGGGCGGCCGGTCGGCCTTGCGACGCCTGCGGCGTCGTTCCTGCGCTGAACTGAAGGGACTCACCATGACGCATGACCCCTCCACCACCTTTGGTGGTCCCCCTCCCCCTCCTTTGGACGGGGAGGATTTCGGGTGGGACGATGATGATGGGGCGCCCTCACCTTCCGATCCCGACTCCGACCGGGCGCGGCAGAGTGCGGCGGGGACGGTGAACCTGCGGCGGGTGCCGCGGCAGGCTACTTCTGCGGTCGCCTTCGTCGGGCCGTTGCCGGGGGACGACGATCCGCTGCTCTCCTTCGCCCCCTATATCCACGCGGCGGCGCGGGCGCGGTCGATCACGCCGGAGGTCCAGCGCGGCTTCATCGCGCATCTCGCCGCCACCGGGGTGGTCAAGCAGGCGGCGCGGCATGTCGGGCGCAGTCTCGAGGCGCTCTACAAGCTGCGCCACCGCCCCGGCGCGCAAGGCTTCGCCGCCGCCTGGGACGCGGCGCTGGAGCGCGGGGTGCAGCGGCTCGAGGATGTCGCGCTCGAACGCGCGATGACCGGCACGCGCACCCCGATCGTCTCGGGCGGCGAAATCCTCGGCCATTGGGACAAGCCCGACAACGCGCTGCTGCGCTTCCTGCTCCAGCACCGGCTGCCCAATCGCTACGGCGTCCACAATCTCAAGCCCGGACACCCGGTCTACGAAAGCATCCGCGCCGAGGTGCTCGCCCAGCTCGCCGCCGAGGAGCAGGAGGACGAGCAGGAGGTGTTCGACCGCATCGACGCCTTCATCGACGACATGAAAGTCCGCCGCGCCGCCAACGCGAAGATCCTCGCGGAGGGAGACTGGGGCGGGGATGCGGGCGCTGGGGAGGAGGAGCGCAAAGAGTAGCGGCAAGCTTCTAGCTCAACGCTTCGGCCCGCGCCGGAGAACGGACCCAAAGGGTCCGCAAGGGCGACCGCCCGCCCGCAGGCCCGTCAGGGCCGAGGACATCGCGAGCGCGGATGCGCTTGCGGAAAAACAAACTAACCCTTCAAAAAATCCACCAGGTTCTTGACCTTGCGCGTCCGCCACTGCGGGAGCGGCGCGACCAGCCAGTAGGCGCGGCGGCCGGGTTCGGGGCCTTCGAGCACTTCGAGCCGCCCGTCCTCGATCGCGTCCTTGACCAGCAGTTCGGGGAGCACCGCGCGGCCCAGCCCGGCGAGCGCGCTCGACAGCGCCTGCCCGGCGTTGGAGACCGCGACATGCGGCTCCGCGCCCTCGGGCAGGCCGACGCCCCAGTCGATCCAGCGCTCGGGCGGCTTCCCCTTGCCTGTCGCAGGCTTGGCGACGGTGACGCGCGCGGCGGGGGCGAGTTCCACGCCCTCGAGCTCGCCCGGCCCGTCGACCAGCCGCACCGCGCAATCGAGGTTCGCCTCGGTGAAATCGGCCAGCTCGTCGGCGACGAAGGAGAACCGGACGTCGGGGTAGAGGCCGGCGAAGGCGGCGAGCCGCGGGGCGAGCCACTGCGCGTAGAATTCGCGCGGCGCGGCGATGGTGTAGCGGTCGCTCGCCTGCCCCGCCTGCATCGCCTGGACGCTCTCCTCGAACTTGAGGAAGCCTTCGCGCAAGGCGTCGAGACCCGCGCCGCCCTCCTCGGTCAGCTCGAGCCCCTTGCTGGTGCGGCGGAACAGGACGGTGCCGAGGTGATCCTCGAGCGCGCGGATCTGCTGGCCGACCGCGGCGGGGGTGACCGCGAGCTCGTCCGCGGCGCGGGTGAAGCTGAGGTGCCGCGCGGCGGCGTCGTAAACGCGCAGGGCGTTGAGGGGCAGATGGGTGCGCTTCATGGTGCGCTCCGTCTAGGCAGAGGTGCCAGTGAGTACAAGCGGGTGTGGCTTCCCGCTCGCCCGCGCCTAGTGTAACCGCTTCGTGACCGCCGCGCACCCGCGCTGGCGCGGCGCCGCGGGGGCCGTTACCAGCGCCGCCGACACGAGAGGAGCCCCAAGCTGCGATGAACGCGCCCGAGACAATCGCGCCTAAACCCGAATCCGGACCTACTTACGATTCGCCCGCCGAGCGCTACGTCAATCGCGAGCTGAGCTGGCTGAGCTTCAACCGCCGGGTGCTCGCCGAGAGCGAGAACGCGCGCTATCCGCTGCTCGAGCGGTTGCGCTTCCTGTCGATTTCCGCGAGCAATCTCGACGAGTTCACCATGGTCCGCATCGCCGGGCTCGAGGGCCAGATGCAGCGCGGGATCGAGACCACCGGGATCGACGGCCGCTCGCCGCGCCAGCAGCTCGACGCGATCCGCGAACAGGTGCTCGCGGTGGAGGATCGCCAGCAGGCCAGCCTCGAGACACTGCGCGATCTGCTGCGCGGCGAAGGCATATTGATCGCCGACATCGCCGAACTCGACGCCGAGCAGCAGGCCTGGCTGGAAACCTATTTCACCACCGACATCCTGCCGCTGATCACCCCGCAGGCGATCGATCCCGCGCACCCCTTCCCCTTCGTCCAGAATATGGGGATGGGAGCGCTGTTCCGGCTCAAGCGCGCCAAACCCAAGCTCGATCTGATGGAGATGGTGCTGATTCCGGGCGCCGCGCCGCGCTTCGTCAGGGTACCCGGCGAGCAGGCGGTCTATGTCGCGATCGAGAAGCTGATCGTCCATTTCGCGCGCGAGATCTTCCCCGGATTCAAGATCCTGGGCGACGGGCTGTTCCGGATGCTGCGCGACAGCGATATCGAGGTCGAGGAAGAGGCCGAGGATCTGGTGCGCTATTACCGCACCGCGATCCAGCGCCGCCGCCGCGGCCGCGCGGTGCTGCTCGAGCTCGACGACGATTGCGACCCGCAGGCCGAACTGCTGCTGCGCGAGGAGTTCAACGTCGACAGCGCGATGGTGGTCAAGACCGGCGGGATGCTGGGCCTGCGCGATCTGAAAGCGATCTGCCGCGAACCGCGCCCCGATCTCAAGTTTCCGCCGTTCAGCCCGCGCTTCCCCGAACGCATCCTCGAGCACGACGGCGATTGTTTCTCGGCGATCAAGGCCAAGGACATCGTGGTCCATCACCCCTACGAAAGCTTCGAGGTGGTGGTCGATTTCCTGCGCCAGGCGGCTACCGATCCCAATGTCGTCTCGATCAAGCAGACGCTCTATCGCGCGGGCGACCAGTCGCCGGTGATCGCGGCGCTGATCGATGCCGCACACAACGGCAAGGCGGTCACCGCGGTGGTCGAATTGAAGGCGCGCTTCGACGAGGAGCGCAACATCCGCTGGGCCAGCGAACTCGAACGCGCGGGCGTCCAGGTGATCTACGGCTTCATGGAGTTGAAGACCCACGCCAAGGTCAGCCTGGTGGTGCGGCGCGAGGAGGACGGCTACCGCACCTACTGCCATTTCGGGACCGGCAACTACCACCCGATCAACGCCAAGATCTACACCGATCTCAGCTTCTTCACCGCCGATCCGGCGCTCGGGCGCGACGCCGGCAAGCTGTTCAACTACGTCACCGGCTATGTCGAGCCCACCGGGGTCGAGAAGATCGCGGTCTCGCCCCTCGATCTCAAAACGCGGCTGTTCGCTCTGATCGATCGCGAGATCGCCCATGCGCGCGCGGGCAAGCCGGCGGGTATCTGGGTCAAGCTCAATTCGATCACCAATATGCCGATGATCGACAAGCTCTACGAGGCGAGCCAGGCGGGGGTGGAAATCCGCATGGTGGTGCGCGGGATCTGTTCGTTGCGCGCCGGGCTGCCCGGCCTGTCGGAGAACATCCAGGTCAAGTCGATCATCGGCCGCTTCCTCGAGCACAGCCGGATCTGGTGCTTCGCCAATGGCAAGAATCTGCCCAGCCGGCAGGCCGAGGTCTTCATCACCTCCGCCGACGCGATGAGCCGCAATCTCGACCGCCGGGTCGAGGTGCTGGTGCCGATCACCAACAAGACCGTCCACGACCAGGTGCTGGGGCAGGTCATGCTGGCCAATATGCTCGACACCGAGCAAAGCTGGGAGCTGCACCCCAATGGACAATACGAGCGGATGCGCGAAACCGACGGCGATGGGAGCGAGGATGCGACCGGCTTCAACTGCCATCAGTATTTCATGAGCAATCCTTCGCTATCGGGCCGCGGTGCCGCGCTGGAAGCCGATGCGGTGCCCAGGCTCAAACTCAAGGATCAGGACAAAGCGTGAGCAAAAACGGAAAAATCCGCCGCGAACGGCGCATCGTCCACGCCCCGAGCGCGGTGATCGACATCGGCTCCAACACCGTGCGGCTGGTGATCTACGAAGGATCGCCGCGTGCGCCGCGGGTGGTGTGGAACGAGAAGGTCGCCGCCCGGCTGGGCCGCGATCTTTCCGCCAGCGGCGAAATCCCCGATGAGGCCGCCGCAGAGGCGCTGGGGGCGCTGGCGCGCTTCGCGCTGCTGATAGAGGATCTCGACATCGAGGATGTCCAGACCGTCGCCACCGCCGCCGCGCGCGAGGCCTCCAACGGCGCCCAGTTCCTCGCCAGGGTCGCCGATCTCGGACTCGCACCGCGCCTGCTCTCGGGCGAGGAAGAAGCCGAAGCCGCCGCTCAGGGCAGCATCGGCGCCTTTCCCGGCGCGCATGGCGTGGTCGCCGATCTGGGCGGCGGCAGCCTGGAGCTGGTCTCGATCGCCGAGGGCAAGAGCCACCATGCCACCAGCCTGCCGCTGGGGACGCTGCGGCTGCCCGCGCTGCGCGCCGGATCGGACAAGAAATTCGACAAGACGGTGCGCACCGAACTCGCCGGTGCCGGCTGGGCTGCCGCGCATCCCGGCCCGCTCTACATGGTGGGCGGCACCTGGCGCGCCTTCGCCGCCTATGCGATGCGCAAGCGCGATTTCCCGCTCACCGATCCGCATGGCTACCGGCTCGACATCGCAACCGCCGACAAACTCGCCGCCGAAGCGATGAGCGCCTCGCCCGAGAAGCTGGCGGAAATGTCGGGGATCAGCGCGATGCGCGCCGGCTATCTCCCCGACGCGGCCGCCATGCTGCGCCCGCTGCTCGAGGAATTGCAGCCAGAGGAACTGATCTTCTCGTCATGGGGTCTGCGCGAGGGGCTGCTGTTTGCACGGCTCGACGATCTGCAGCGGACCAAGGACCCGCTGCTGGCAGGCGTCGCCGATTTCGCTGAGATGCACGGCGCCTCGATTACCCATGCCGCGATGCTGGCGGCGTGGAGCGTCGAGCTGGCCGATGGCCAAGGGCGCAGTGGGGGGAGCAGCGGGGGCCGCAGCCAGGGCAATGAGCGGCTGCGGCTGGCGAGCGCCCAGCTCGCGGCCGCGCTGCACCGGGTCGAGCCCAACCTGCGCTACAACCACGCACTCGAATGGGCGCTCGACAAGCGCTGGATCGGCTGCGATGCGCGCGACCGGGCGATGATCTGCGCGGCGCTGATCGGCAGCATGGGGCGCAGCGCCATCCCCGACCGGCTGCGCAGCCTCGCCGAAGACGAGGATCTGCGCGAAGCGGTGACCTGGGGGCTCGGGTTCAAGCTGGCGCGCCGGCTGGGCGCAGCCTCGCGGGTCTCGATGCTCAGCAGCGCACTGATCCGCAAGAAGCGCCGCCTGATCCTGCGGCTCGATCCGAGCCGCGCGCCGCTGGGCAATTATCCGGTGACCAAGGATCTCGAAATCCTGGCCGCTTTTCTCGAGCTGGAGCCCAAGGTGAAAATCGGGAAGGTCGAACCGGAGGACTGAGCCTCACGCAGCCGGCCGCCGTGTGCCTGCGTCGGCAGGCTCAGTTGGCGGTGGCCGGAGCGGCGAGCGGGAAGAAGGGAATCCGCACCTCGAGCGGCGAGCCATCGGCGGTCTCGAAGGTGTAGAAGCCTTCCATCGAGCCATGCGGCGTATCGAGCGGGCAGCCCGAGACGTAATCGTGCGACTGCCCGGGAGCGAGCACCGGCTGCTCGCCCACCACCCCCTCGCCCTCGACGATGCCCACCCCGCCGCGACCGTCGGTGATCCGCCAGTGGCGGCTGCGCAATTGCACGGTCTCGTCCGAACCGTTCTCGATCCGGACGTGATAGGTCCAGAACCAGCGCGCGGCTTCGGGTTGCGACTGCTCGGGCAGGAAACTGGCCGCGACCCGGACAGTAATTCCGTGCGACATCGCGGCATGGGGGAAGAGCGCTTTCATCACCCACCCAAGGTAGCGTCTGTGGCGCGGGCGACAAGGGGTGGTGAGGATCGAAACGGAGTCGGAATGGCTGCGTGCCCTCCCCGCAACCCGTTCGAAAAGCACAGTTGCGCGCGTTCGAGCCAAGCCAATCCACCCGCGAGAACCCGAAGGAGCGCCATTATTGCTTGCGAATGATTTGCAGTAGCATAAAATGGCGGGACGGAACGCAAGGAGATCGCATGGCCCACTCGCACGATTCGACCACTCTCGACCTGCCCCTCCCCGCGCGGCGGGCGACCACGCTGGGGCTGGTGCTGATCCGGCGGATGGCGGGGCACGGGCTCAATGATTCGCGCGCCGCTATGCTGGCGATGGATGCCGCCGGACCGGGTTTCCCCAAGCTGCTGGTGGTGGCGCGCGCGCTGGTGCTCGAACTGGCGCGGACTTCGCGGCGGCGGATCCTGCTGGCGCCCTGCTGCGCCGCCGGGATGACGCGCGACGAGGGTCTGCTGATGGAGATGATCGGCGGCGGCGGGCTGGATCTGCACGCCGCGCTGACCGACGACGCGCCCTGCACCACCGCGCTTTCGACCGCACGGGCGCTGGGGCGCGAACTCGAACGGATCGCCCTGCGCAACGGCTGGCGGCGCTAGCGCGCGGCGCCGGGGCTGCGACGCTAGAACCCTGCGGCGCTCAGCGCGCGATCAAGGTCTTCGGTCACGTCGGCGATATCCTCCAGCCCGACATTGATCCGCAGCAGCCCTTCGGTGACCCCCATCTCGGCGCGGGCCTCCGCGCTCATGCCGGCGTGGGTGGTGCTGGCGGGGTGGCACATCAGGCTGCGCGCATCGCCGATATTGTTCGAGATATCGACCAGTTCGAGCGCATCGAGCAACGCGAAGGCCTTTGCGCGGTCGCCGACATCGAAGGCGAAGATCGGGCCGAAGGCGTCCATTTGCCGCGCGGCGAGTTCGTGGCGGGGATGGCTGGCGAGCCCGGGATGGAGCACGCGGGGGACGCGGGGCTCGATGAAGTGCCCGAGTTCGAGCGCGTTCTCGCTCTGGCGATGCGCGCGCAGGCCCAGCGTCTCCAGCCCCTTGAGCACCACCCAGGCGTTGAACGGCGCGCAATTGGGGCCGGTGTTGCGCTGGAACGGAAGCAGCACTTCCTCGATCCATTCGCTGGTGCCGCAGACCGCGCCGGCGAGCACCCGGCCCTGCCCGTCCATCAGCTTGGTGGCGCTGTAGGCCACCACGTCGGCGCCGAATTCCATCGGCCGCTGCAGCGCGCTGGTGGCGAAGGCGTTGTCGACGACGGTGGTGATGCCATGCGCTTTCGCGAGCTCGCAGACATAGGCGAGATCGACCACGTCGAGCGTGGGATTGGCGGGGGTCTCGAAGAAGAACACCTTGGTGTTCGGGCGGATCGCGCGCTCCCATTCCGCATCGACCGCGCTGTCGATCACGGTGGTCTCGATCCCGAACTTGGGCAGCAGATTGTCCACCAGCCAGCGGCAGGAACCGAAGGCGGCGCGCGCGGCGACGACGTGGTCGCCGGTCTCGAGTTGGCACAGCAGAGCCGCGGTCATCGCCGCCATCCCGCTCGCCTGCGCGCGGCAGGCCTCGGCGCCTTCCATCAGCGCGATGCGCTCTTCCAGCATGGCGACGGTGGGGTTCTGCAGCCGCGAATAGGTCATCCCCTGCTCGTCGCCGGCGAAGCGCGCGGCGGGGGTGGCGGCATCGGGGTAGGTGTAGCCCGAGGTGAGGAACAGCGCCTCGCTGGTCTCGCCATGTTCGGAGCGCCAGGTGCCGCCGCGCACGGCCTGCGTCGCGGGGCGCCAGTTGCGGGTTATCGAGCGGTCGGTTCCGGTGGTCTGTTTCATCGCGCGCCTGTCTAGGCAGCGCGCCGCGTGGCGGCAAGCCGCTCGGGCCACGAAAAAGGGGCGGAGAGTCGCCTCTCCGCCCCCATGTTTCTTCAGCGCGAAATCTTACGGGCTGACGGCTTCGTCGTCATCGTCATCGGTGATGAGGATGATGCCGAGGATCACGGCCGCAGCCGCGATCACGCCGATGATGGCACCGGAACCGCCGAGACCAATTTCGCTTTCGCCATCGACCGGAGCCGAATAACGCTCGGCAGCGGCAACCGGCGCAGCGATCATCACAGCGGCGGCGGCAGCACCAAGAACTGTTGCAGTCTTTTTCATTGTGGAACTCCACGTTTGCATTCGAATTGACGGAATTCAACGGTCGCGACTCGCGTCACTCGGCCCCCGCCTTGGCCTTGGCGACTTGCTAGCGCTATAGCATGACAGGATCGTGGCGAAACTGTGTTTCTGCCAAGCGAGCCGCAGCCGGGACGAAATTGTGGTTCTTTAACCACTTGAATGCTCGCCGCCCGCCATTTACTCCCGCTCGCGATGACGGATTCCGCCAGGCCCGACCACGATCCGCGCGCCTGGTGCCTTGCGCTCACGCTCGCGTTTTGGCTGGTCTGCCTGATTCGCCTCGCCATTCCCGGCACCCCCTATTTCGACGAGGTCCATTACGTCCCCGCGGCGCGCGAGCTGCTGGCGCTGGGCGAATTCACCAATCGCGAGCATCCGCTGCTGGGCAAGCAATTGCTGGCGCTGGGGATCGGCCTCCTGGGCGACAATCCGTGGGGCTGGCGGCTGGTGCCGACGCTGATGGGAGCGCTGGCGCTCTACGCCGCGATGCGCGCGCTGTGGCATGCGACGCTGAGCCGCTTCGCCACGCTGGCCTATGGCGTGCTGCTGGCAACCGGCTTCCTGCTGTTCGTCCACGCGCGCATCCCGATGCTCGACGTGTTCTGCCTCGCCTTCCTCGCGCTCGCCTTCTGGCAGGGCGCGGGCGCGATGCGCGAACCCGAGACGGGGCGCCGCCGCCTGGCGCTGGCGGGGGTGGCGCTGGGGCTGGCGATGGCGGCAAAGTGGAACGCACTGGTACTGGCGCCGGTCCCCGGTCTGATGTTCCTGGCGATGCGCGCCATGGCCGGGCGCCGCCGCCTGCTGCTCAGCCGCCGCGGCGCGCCGGTGCCCGGGATCACGCTGGTCGAGGCGGCGCTGTGGCTCGGGCTGGTGCCGCTGGCGGTCTATGCCGCCACCTATCTGCCCGCCTTCTGGTTCCAGAGCGGGGCGATCGGCAGCACCACCGGACCCGCCGGGCTGGTCGACCTTCATCTGCAGATGAGGGGAATGCAGTCCGGCGTAGTCCAGCCGCACCCCTATTCGAGCCAGTGGCTGCAATGGGTGCTCAACGCGCGCGGGATCTGGTATCTCTACGAGGTCGTCGACGGGGCGCAGCGCGGCATTCTGCTGATCGGCAATCCGCTGACCATGCTGCTGGGGCTGCCCGCGCTGGTCTGGGCAGGCTGGCGCGGGATCGCCCGGCGCGACGGCGCGGCGCTGGCGGTGGTCGGGCTCTATGCGCTGACGCTGGGGTTCTGGATCGTCGCCGACAAGCCGGTGCAGTTCTATTACCATTACCTGCTGCCGAGCATGTTCCTGCTCGCGGCACTGGCACTGGCGCTGGATGCGTTGTGGCGGGCCGGGTGGCGCTGGCTCGCGCTGGCGCCGCTGGCCGGGAGCCTCGGTTTCTTCGTCTACTTCTATCCGATCCTCAGCGCCGCGCCGCTGGCGGGCGAGATGGCCTTCCTGCAGTGGGCCTGGCTGCCGGGCTGGCGCTGACCGGCCCTAGCCTCAATAGCGGCCCCAGACGAAGCGGCTCGAAAGCGCATAGTTCCACACCGAGCCGATCGCGATCCCGACCAGCGCGGCGGCCACTTCGTGCAGGCCTCGGTCGAACAGCGTGGTCGCCACCGCGACATTGGCGAAGGCGCCCACCGAACAGGCGGCGATGAAGCTGAGCCAGCCGCGGAACACCGCCCCGGCCTCGGTCAGCCGCCGGTCGCGATAGGTGAGAAAATTGTTGAGCCAGAAATTGAAGGTCATCGCCCCGAAGGTGGCGATCGCCTGGCTCCAGGAGAAATTCGTGCTCGCGACCAGCAGGAACAGATAGAGGATCGCCATGTGGACCAGCACGCCCAGCGCCCCGACGGTGCCGAACATGGCAAAGCGGGTCGGGATCAGCCGCCCGAAACTCTTGTCGTAGAGACCGGCGAGGAAATCGAAGGCGATGGCGCGATCGAGTTTGGATTCGCCCGAACGGCGTGCGGAGAAATTCATCGGAAAATCCTTCACCGTGAGAGTCCGCTCGCTGGTGGCGAGCAGATCGAGCAGGATCTTGAAGCCGATTGCCGACAGCCGGGGCGCGAGTTGGCGCGCGGTTTCGGTGCGCAGCAGGAAATAGCCGCTCATCGGATCGCTGAGTTCGACCCCGGTGAGCTTGCGCGCGAGCGTGTTGGCCATACCCGAGAGCTTTTCGCGGTCCGGGCGACCCCACTCCTGCGTGCTCGCCCCTTCGGCAAAGCGGCTCGCCACCGCCACATCCGCCTCGCCCGCGCGAACCGCTTCGAGCATGGCGACCAGCAATTGGGGGTCGTGCTGGTGATCGGCGTCCATCACCGCCGCGAAGGGCGCGGCGGTGGCGCAGAACCCCTCGATCGCGGCGGAAGACAGACCGCGGCGCCCGATCCTCTGGATCACGCGCACCCTCGGATCGACCAGCGCCAGCCGCCGCGCCTCTTCCGCGGTGCCATCGGCGGAATTGTCGTCGACGATCAGAACTTCCCAGCCCGCCGGGCCCAGCGCCCGCTCGATCCGTTCGACCAGCGGCGCAAGATTGTCGCGTTCGTTGAGCGTGGGCAGGATGATGGCAAGGTCGAGCGGCGCGATGGTCGAGCGGGTCGATACCTGTGCGGGCCGTGTCATCTCCATGGTCCAGTCCGGTTAGCCGAAAAATCTCAAGATATGCTTAGCAGATTGCTAACCACCGCAGCGGCGATCTGCTCGGTCGAGGCCGTGCCGCCCAGATCGGCCCCCAGCACGCCGTCTCCCAGCGTCTTGGCCACCGCGCGCTCGATTCGCCCCGCATCCGCCTCGCGGCCGAGCGAATGGCGCAGCAGCATGGCGAGGCTGAGGATAGCGGCGAGCGGGTTGGCCTTGCCGTGTCCGGCGATATCGGGCGCGCTGCCGTGGATCGGTTCGTAGAGGCCGAAGGTGCCGTGCCCGGTGGTCCGTTCGCCGAGGCTGGCGCTTGGGAGCAGCCCGATCGAGCCAACGACTGCGCTCGCCTGATCCGACAGGATATCGCCGAACAGATTGCCGGTCAGGATCACATCGAACTGGCCCGGCGCGCGGACCATCTGCATGGCGGCATTGTCGACATAGAGATGGTCGAGACGGATCTCGGGATAATCGCGCGCGACCTCGACCACCGTCTCGCGCCAGATGCGGCTGGTCTCGAGGACATTGGCCTTGTCGACGCTGGTCACCCGGGCGCGGCGCTTGCCCGCCGCCTCGAACGCGGTGTGCGCGATGCGGTGGACCTCGCTCTCGCTATAGGACATCGAATCCCAGCCCTCGCGCTCCCCCGCCTCGGTGATGCGCTCGCCCTTGGCGCCGAAATAGACATCGCCGTTCAATTCGCGGACCACCAGCAGGTCGATCCCGCGCGCCAGTTCGGACTTGAGCGGCGAGAGGTCTTCCAGACCGGGCCAGCCCGCGGCGGGGCGCAGATTGGCGAACAGGCCAAGCTCGGCGCGCAGACCGAGGATCGCCGCCTCGGGGCGGTGCTCGCGCGGCAGCGAATCGCCTTCGGGATCGCCGACCGCGCCGAACAGCACCGCATCGGCGGCGCGCGCCATCTGCAGTGTCTCGGCGGGGAGCGGGTGGCCGTGGCGGCGATAGGCCGCCATGCCGACATCGCCCTCGAACAGCACCAGCCCGGGCAGCGCCAGCGCATCGAGCACCTGGCGCGCCGAGGCGATCACTTCGGGGCCGATCCCGTCGCCGGGCAATAGCGCAATCTTCATGGTGTCAGCTTTCCCCCACCGGTGGTCAGCCAGCAGACCGGCTATCCATACGAGCCAGCCGCTCGCGCAACTGCCTGCGGGCAGCCATAACGTCGGCGCGGGCATCGGCAATCAGGTATCGGCCCACCGGGCGTTCGAGCCGATCGAGAATTTCCAGCCCCGCCGCAAGATCGGCTATCTCGGGCCGCTCACCGCTTTCGTTCTCCGGACCTCCATAACCCATTTCGCGCAGCAGCAGCGTCTCGTAGGCCACCAGCGCCGCGACCCAGCCACGCGCCGAGGGTGCGGCGCAGATCGCGTCGAGCAGTGCCGACAGCGCCGAATAGACGCGCGGATAGGGCTGGCGTTCGGGAAGCGCGGTGGCGGTCAGCGCGCAGGTCCATGCGATCGCCGCTGCGGGCAGCGGCTCGCTCAGCCACGGAGCGCGGCTGGCGGTGAGCTCGATCCGCGCAAACGGCAACTGGCTGTCGGATTTGGCGCGGATATCGGCCATCACTGCATTGCCGGGGATCACCACGGGGCGCAGCTGGCGCCCGCGCCCGCCGGCGACATAGGCGGCGACCAGCCCGGCGTCCTGGGTCATCACCCGGGCGATCACTGCGGTCTCGCCATGCGGTCGCGCGGCGACGAGGATGGCGGGGGCGCGAAGTTGCATCCCCCACGCGACTAGCGCGGCGGCTGCGTCAGGCCAACGCTTCTTTGGATGCCTTGGAGGCAAGATTGGCGGTGCGGCCCATGCTCCAATTGGCCTGCATCCGCACTTCGGGATTGGGTGCGCACCAGATCTCGCCGGTTTCGCTGATCGCGGTGACCCAGAGCAGATTGTGTTCCTGACCGTAATCGATCACGCCGAGGGCGAAGCCGTCTCCCTTCCCCAGCACGTGGAGCGGAACCGGGGGATCGAGCTGTGTGAACATGGTGCGACGCCTTTCGCAAAGCGTGACGCACCAGCGGGCGTCCGGTTCCGGATATTGCGCGAGATTCGGCTCATCCTGCGCTGCCGCGCGCAGAAGGCGGGATCAGCTATGCTTGGCTTCGAGCGCAGCCACCCGCGCGGCGAGCTTCTCGTTCTCCTCGCGCGCCTTGCTCGCCATCGTCTTGACCGCATCGAATTCCTCGCGGGTGACGAAATCCATCCCCCCGAAGGCTTCCTTGGCGCGTTCGCGCGCGGACTCGCGCGCCTCGCGGGTCATCCCCGCAAAGGTCCCGGCGGCCGAATTGGCCAGTTTGACGAAATCGGCGATGAGCGGGTTCTGGCTTTGCATGGCGCGGAGATGGGCGCGCGCGAAGCGATTGTCCAGAGGGTCCGTCAGGCGCCGATCCGCACCCGCTCGATCGCGCCATCGCCTGTGCCGCCGCCCGTACCGCCATCGGCGTCGGGGTTGAGCTGCAGGAACTGGAAGTTGAGCGCGAGAGCGAACAGCACCCAGGCCAGATAGGGCAGCATCAGCAGCCCGGCGATCCGGCGCACCCGCCAGAACAGCACCACCACCGCCAGCAGCGTCAGCGCCATCAGCGCGATCACCACCAGCCCGCCGGCGATCTGCTGCATCCCGAAGAACACCGGGGTCCAGGCGAGATTGAAGACGAAGTGGATTGCGAAAGCGACCAGCGCCAGCGTCCGCCCGCGCGCGCCCCAGGCGGCGCAGACCACCGCGACCGCCAGCCCGATGATCACGTAGAGAATCGTCCAGACGATCCCGAAGGCGGCAGGCGGCGGATAGATTGCGGGCTTGTCGAGACCGGCGAACCAGGCGCTGTCCGCACCCGCCGATTGCCCTGAAAGAAATCCTAGCAGCACGATCAGCGGGACGGTGAACAGCGCCCAACGGATGAAACTCGCGCGCAACTGTCCGCGCGAAGCCAGCATGTTCATGCAATCAATCCCCGATATACCGATTCGTTGTCTTGCCCCGGCGTTAAAGCCTGCGCGCGCGCGCATGGCAATCGGCGAGCGCGAGCGCTGCGGTGCCGGAGGACGTCGGGAAGCGAAACGAAGCGCGCGCTCAACGCATCAGCACCAGTTCCTCGGCCATGGTCGGGTGGATCGCGGTGGTGGCGTCGAAATCGGCCTTGGTCAGCCCCGCCTTCACCGCGATCGCCGCCGCCTGCATCATCTCGGGCGCATCGGGCGCGATCATGTGGATGCCGACGATCTTGCCGCTGTCGCCGTCGCAGACCATCTTGATCAGGCTGCGTTCGTTGCGCCCCGCCAGCACGTTCTTCATCGGGCGGAAATCGGACAGATAGACCTTGACGCTGCCGAGCCTGTTCTTGGCCTCGCCCTCGGTCATGCCCACCGCGGCGATCGGCGGATGGCTGAACACCGCGCTGGGGATGCAGGAATGGTCCACCGCCACCGGATCGTGCCCGCCGAACACGGTATCGGCGAACGCCTGCCCCTCGCGGATGGCGACCGGGGTGAGCTGGACGCGGTCGGTGACATCGCCCACCGCGTAGATGTGATCGACATTGGTCTTGCTGAAGCGATCGACCACGATCTCGCCGCCCTCGCCCAGTTCGACCCCTGCCTTGTCGAGCCCGAGGCCTTCGGTGTTCGGGATGCGGCCGACGGCGAACATCACCAGATCGGCTTTCTCCTCCTCGCCATCGGACAGCTTCACGTAGAAGCCGCCCTCGTCGCAGGGCTTGATGTATTCGAAGGTGGTGTTGAAGCGGAAGGTGATCCCCTTGGTGGTCGAGATCTGCAGCAGGCGGTCGCGCACCGCCTCGTCGTAGCTGCGCAGCAGGCGATCGCCGCGATTGACGATATGCACGTCGCAGCCGAATTCGTTGAAGATGCCCGCGAATTCATTGGCGATATAGCCGCCGCCCGCGATGATGATCTTCTTGGGCAATTCGTCGAGGTGAAACGCCTCGTTCGAGCTGATCGCGTGTTCGGCGCCTTCGCATTCGGGCATCCGCGGGCGGGCGCCGGTGGCGATCAGGATGTGGTTGGCGGTCACGACCTGGCCGCCAGCCAGCGTGATCTCGTGCGGGCCGGTGATTTCGGCGCGCTGCTTGAAGATCGTCACATCGTGGTTTTCGAGCGTGTCGGTATAGGCGCCCTCGAGCCGGGTGACGTCGTCGAGCACGTTGTCGCGCAGCGTCTTCCAGTTGAAGCGCTTGCCCTCGATTTCCCAGCCGAACCGCTGGCAGTCCTCCAAATCCTCGGCGAAATGCGCGCCGTAGACGAGCATCTTCTTGGGGACGCAGCCGCGGATGACGCAGGTGCCGCCGACGCGGTGTTCCTCGGCGATTGCGACCTTGGCGCCATGCGCCGCGGCGACCCGGCTGGCGCGCACGCCGCCCGAACCGGCGCCGATGGTGAAGAGGTCGTAGTCGTATTCGTCGGAAGATTGAAAGACCACGCGCGCGCTCCTTGGTGGGGGAGCGCGCGCTATGGCTTTCATCGGGTAGGTCGGCAACCCTGTGCAGGGTCACCCAGGAGGTTAGCGCGCAGCCTGGCCGCGACCGCCGCGGCTGCGGTTGCGGTTCTGACCGCCGCCCGAGCTTCCACCCGAACGGCCCTGACCGCCGCCGCTGTGGCCGCCCCGGCTGCCGCCGTCACCGTCGCGGCGCGGCTTGCCGGCACGCGAGGGATGCTTCTTGCCCGGCTGGCTGCCGCGCGACGGAGTGACCTGCGCGCGGCCCTGCTTCTGCTGGTGCTCGCGCTTGGTCGGGCCGACGCCCTCGACCACGGCACGGAAATTGTCCGGCAGCGGCAGGCGCTCGAATTCGGCATCGGTGACCTTGCGGATGTCCTTGAGATAAGCACGCTCGTCCTCGGCGCACATCGCGATGGCGATGCCGTCGGCCCCGGCGCGCGCGGTGCGGCCGATGCGGTGGACATATTGCTCGGGCACGTTGGGCAGCTCGTAATTGATCACGTGGCTGACGCCGGGGATGTCGATGCCGCGCGCGGCGACATCGGTCGCCACCAGCACCGGGGTCTTGGCGCGCTTGAACTCGTCGAGCGCGCGTTCGCGCTGCGGCTGGCTCTTGTTGCCGTGGATCGCGTTGGCGTGGATGCCGACCTGCGCCAGCTTCTTCACCACCCGGTCGCAGCCGTGCTTGGTGCGTGCGAACACCAGCACGCGTTCGATCTTGCCGGGGATCTGGTGCCGGCCCGACAGGATCAGCTCGAGCAGCGACTGCTTCTCTTCCTGCTGGACCATGAACAGATACTGGTCGATCCGCTCGGCGGTGGTGCTTTCGGGGGTGACCGAGACCTGGACCGGGTTGCGGCAATATTTGCCGACCAGTTCCTTGATCGCCTTGGGCATGGTGGCCGAGAAGAACAGCGTCTGGCGCTCCTTGGGGACCAGCTCGCTGATCTTGCGCAGCGCATGGATGAAGCCGAGGTCGAGCATCTGGTCGGCCTCGTCGAGGATGAGGATTTCCACGCTGCCCAGCCCGATCGCCTTCTGGTCGATCAGGTCGAGCAACCGGCCGGGCGTCGCGACGAGGATGTCGGTGCCGCGATGCAGCTTGTTGCGGTCCTTGTTGACCGAGGTCCCGCCGACGATGGAATGGACCTTGAGGCCCGCCAGCGCGCCGTAATCCTTGGCCGACTGAGCGATCTGCCCGGCGAGTTCGCGCGTCGGCGCGAGGATCAGCATGCGGCAGGATTTGAACGGCGTCTGGTTGTCGGCGGCGCGCAGCCGGTCGATGCTGGGCAGCATGAAGGCGGCGGTCTTGCCGGTGCCGGTCTGGGCGATGCCCATCAGGTCGCGCCCTTCGAGCACCGGCGGGATCGCCTGCGCCTGGATCGGGGTCGGAGTGGTGTAGCCCTGCAGGTCGAGCGCCTGGAGAACGGGCTGCGAAAGCCCCAGATCGGAGAACTGGACGGGCTGGTCGGAAGTCTGTGTCATAATGTGTCTGTAAACTCGTCAATATGCGGCGCGCGCGCAGAGCCGGGACGGAGTCCAGACGGAATCCACGCGCGTCGCGGGTGTCAAAACGACCCGCGTGAAAAGGGAAGTCTTTGGGGAGAACCGAAGGGCTGCCGGGGAAGGCTCTGTCTGGCCTACCGCTTCACGCGGGCGCGCACCTCGATGGAAAGCCATGTGGGGAAGTTGCGCGGGAAAGTCAATTTGTTTCGTGCCGGGGATGTCAAAGACTGCGCCGTGACTAAACCTTCCGTACGATGTAGATGGTCGTTCGATGGATTCCCGGTTTTCCAATGACGTCAACCTTGTCGGCGCCATCGCCGCCGTCCCTTCGATCCTGGAGGTGGTTTGCCAGTCCACGGGAATGGGCTTTGCCGCCGTGGCGCGCGTTACCGAAGATCGCTGGATCGCCTGCGGTGTGCGCGACGAGATCGATTTCGGTCTGGAACCCGGCGGCGAGCTCGATGTCGGCTCCACCATCTGCAACGAGATTCGCGACCATCGGACCGCGGTGGTGATCGACGATGTCGACAGCGATCCTGTCTATTGCACGCACCACACCCCGAAGACCTACGGGCTGAAAAGCTATATCTCGGTGCCGATCATCCTGTCGGATGGCAGTTTTTTCGGCACCCTTTGTGCGATCTCGCCCAAGCCTGCACAGGTCAGCCAACCCAGGATCATCGGCATGTTCGAGCTGTTCGCCGATATGATCGGTTACCATGTCGAGGCGGCGCGCTCCGTGGAACGGACAAGCACGGCGCTGCTCGATGAACAGGAAACAGCGGCCCTGCGCGAACAGTTCATCGCCGTTCTGGGGCACGACCTGCGCAACCCCGTGGCCGGTGTCGAGGCCGGAATGCGAATTCTCAGGCAGGAACCGCTGACCGAGCGCGGCCAATCCGTCGTCGGCATGATCGAAGGCAGCGTTTCGAGAATGGCCGGGCTGATCGACAACGTGATGGACTTTGCGCGGGGCCGGCTGGGCGGCGGGCTGACACTCGACCGCTCTTCGAAGAACATTGCGGACACGCTCCGGCAAGTGGTCTCGGAGTTCCGGGCGAGCCACCCCGACAGGGTGATCCTCGCGGAAATCCGCATCCAGGAAAAGGTGGAAGCCGACCACGGTCGCCTCGCGCAGATCTTTTCCAATCTTATCGGCAACGCCTTGATGCACGGCGATCCCGGCCAAGCGATCGGTGTCACGCTCGATAGGGAAGAGGGCGTGCTGGTCTTCCAATCGATCAACAAGGGCGATCCGATCCCCCGGGATGCCATGGAGAAGCTCTTCCTGCCATTCTCTCGCGGCGAGATGAGATCGAGCCTGCAAGGGCTCGGGCTCGGCCTCTACATCTGCTCCCAGATCGCCACGGCTCACGGCGGCAGCTTGAAAGCCAGTTCGGCAGATGGGGAAACGACGTTTACCTTTCGGATGCCGCTCACCCAGGACGGGCATCCTTCCCGACGAGGTCTCGCTGACTAAAGCCTGCTGGGTTCGCTACCGCCCGATTGCGGACCATGGGCTGCCTCGCCAACCGTCGAAAGCAGACTGGCAGCCAATGCCGGGTTTCCCTAAAAAGCGGACGGTCCGCTAGCGTGAAGGGTTTCGGGCGCCGGTAGGCGTACGAAAGTCTCCGAGGACCGAACCCGCGGGCCGCACGCGCATCGCTATGGGGTTTTCGGTTTTCGGCTGATCCCGGGGTGACGAGAACTGCCGCCCGGGTGGATGCTGACGCACCGGATCGTGGCTATCGGCAGGCGTGCCCGGCGCAGATGGTGGGCCGGATCATGGCTGTACCCGTACATACCGTCGACTATCGGCGACGGTAGCGCGAGCGGTGGCATCGCCGGAAGCGCAACGACTGGGCGGTGGAGTGAAGACAAGCCATGCCGTATCATGGCGCGAGTTCCCGGATGAGCGATGTGGCGGATGGTGGCGCACGCGGCTGCTGCCAGCGCGTGAAGGTCTCGATCACGACCATGTGACCCCCGCAGCACGGGCACGGCGGTCGGATGTCGGGCGGCTCCTCGACCGCGCCATCTTCGGGCGGCGGCACGACCGCGAGCAGCTTGCGGGCAAGCTCGATGCTATCCTTGCGCTTGGTACCGGCGAGCAGGCCGTAGTGACGGATGCGATGGAAGCCGGATGGCAGGACATGGAGCAGGAAGCGGCGGATGAACTCGTCGGACTCAAGCGTCATCACCTGCTGCCGGTCGGCCCCGCTGCGGCGATAGTCCTTGTAGCGGAAGCTGACGCCGCGCTGGTCAAAGGCTAGGAGGCGGCTGTTCGAGATCGCCACCCGATGCGTGTAGTGCGCCAGGTAGGCGAGCACCGCCTCGGGGCCGGCAAACGGCGCCTTGGCATAGATGACCCAGCGCTTCTTCCGGACTGGCGCAAGGTAGCGCAGGAAGGCCCGGCGGTCGGTCAGATGCGCCAGGCTGCCGAAGAAGGCGAGCCGCCCGGCGCCGTGAAGCTGGAGCAGCCGGGTCAGGAACAGACGGCGGAACAGCGCGCCGAGAACCCGCACCGGCAGCAGGAAGGCCGGGCGTGACGATATCCATCGCCCGCCATCAGAAGATATCCCGCCGCCCGGTACGATCATGTGCACGTGCGGATGGTGGGTCAGCGCCGAACCCCAGGTATGCAGCACGGCGGTGATGCCGATGCGGGCGCCGAGATGCTGCGGATCGGCGGCGATGGTGAGCATCGTCTCTGCCGCCGCCTTGAACAACAGGTCGTAGACCAACGCCTTGTTGCTAAAGGCGATGGCGGCGATCTCGGCCGGCAGCGTGAACACCACGTGGAAGTAGCCAACCGGCAAGAGATCGGCCTCGCGCGCCTCGAGCCAGGTCCGCGCGGCGGCGCCCTGGCACTTCGGGCAATGCCGGTTGCGACAGGAGTTGTAGGCGATCCGCCAGTGCCCGCAGTCGGTGCAGGCCTCGACGTGCCCGCCAAGGGCAGCGGTGCGGCAATGCTCGATCGCCGACATGATCTTCAGCTGATGCAGGCTCAGATGCCCGACATGGGCGGCGCGGTAGGCCGGGCCGGCAGTGCGGAAGATGTCGGCGACCTCGAGTGAGGTCCGCACCGGCTCAACCGGAGGGTGCCTCCGGCTCGGGTAGGAACAGGCCAAGCTTGTCGAGCGGACTGGTCACCGCACGCACCGTGCGCGTTGCCACTCTGGTGTAGAACGCGGTGTTCTCCAGCTTGGCATGGCCGAGCAGCGCCTGGATGATGCGGATATCGATGCCGTCCTCGAGCAGGTGCGTTGCGAAGCTGTGTCGCAGCGTGTGCGGTCCAACCCGCTTGGCGATCTCGGCAGACTGCGCGGCTTCGACGACTACACGATAGAGTTGGCGGGTCGAGATCGGCTTGAGATAGTGCTGCCCGGGGAACAGCCAGCCATCGCGGTGCATCACGCCCTGTTCGTGGCCCAGCTTCCACCACTGACGCAGGAGCTTCAGCAGGTCCGCCGGGAGCATGGCGTTGCGGTACTGCCCGCCTTTGCCGCGCTCGACCCTCAGCAGCATCCGCTCGCTGTCGATGTCCCGCACCTTGAGCATCGAGACCTCGGCCACGCGCAGTCCGGCACCATAGGCGACCGACAGCGCAACCTGGTGCTTCAGGCAGGTGGTTGCGTTAAGCAGGCGCGTCACTTCGTCGCGGCTCAGCACCACCGGCAGCTTGCGCGGATGGCTGACCCGGACCAGCCTGCGAGCGAGATCCGGCCGATCGAGCGTCTGCGTGAATAAGAACCGCAGCGCCGAGACGATGCTGTTCATGGTCGGCACCGGCACACCCGCCTCGCGCTGCTCGACCTGGAAGCGGCGCAGATCTTCGGCGGTTGCGGTATCGGGAGGACGACCGAGGAATGTGGCGAAGCGTCCGACGTCGCGGATGTAATTGCGCTGCGTCTCGCGGCCGAAGTGCCGCATGTTCATATCGTCGATCATGCGCTGGCGCAGCGAAGTGACGGGGGCAACGGAAATGAGCTCGTTCATCGTTCGACTCCTTGGTTGAAGGAGCCGAAATGCTCTGCCTGTCTGGGGTCTTGCTCAATCCAGGCGTGGAGTCCGAAGTATTACCCGAACCTCACCGTCAGCGCTCATCCCGCGCAGCGGGTTCGTTCTGCGACCCAGTTGCAGAAATCCATCTGAACGGCCAAAGTCTGGCTGATGACGGTCTCTAGCTTGCACCGCGCCTTTGTTAGCCTGGCTACTTTCGTGGCGCTGGCAAGCTGCACATCGAACGCGGCTTCGAACGTGCAGCAGTGGGTATTTTGCATGCCAGATGGCTGGACGTTCACGGTGGACGATGCTGCCCAGCGGGTTCGATGGGCTGATGTAGAGTTTGCCTACGGCCCGACTGCACTGGGCGTTGCCTAGAAGGCTTCGAAGCCGTCGCGACCGCGCTCCACAAGGGGCGGAAGGGCGAGGCGACCTTCGGCAAATGGCAAACCCATGTTGGTCGCGATGATGGCATTGAGGAGCACTACAACTTCTCAATCCGAGCTGAATCCCCCCGCGATCTAGTTGTCGGCTCTCATGTCTATAGTCGTGCTAGTCGCCTATTTGGTTGCACTTTCGACGGACGAATTTGAGGTCCGCTTTCCACCCATAGTCGGACATTCGCACCTCAACCGGCGGTCACCAAAAGCGGACTGGCTGCTCCGCGATCATGTGCCAAAAGCTGCCTAGCAGCAAACGACCAAATTGTAGCCCTCAGAAAACCGTGATCGCGCCATCCTTGTCGTAAATTTGGCCGCACTCGTATGGGCCTTCATTGCTGAAGATGCGAAGACTATCACCGCCAGTGAAGCCGAGCGTCAAACGAAACGGCTCGACTTCGACCTTGGTGATTTTTTGGCCCAGAAGATGGTGCAATAAGATTGGTGCGAGTCGATCATTGTCGGTGTTGTGACGTCGAACGACCCCCGTTTTGTCCGCATGTTCAAGGTCGTCCCCGATGCTCACATGAGCGAAATCGAAGTGTAGCTGAATTTGCCACATACCGAGGCCAATTTGCTCAAGTTCATTGCCAAGGAGGAATTGGAGCTTCGAGGCGTCTGGAAACGGGTGCATCGCTTTTGTATCGCCAAAAAGGCGCTTCCGGGCAATGGCAGCTTCCCACCCCATCACCAGACGTTCGTGCTTAGTTAGCCGCACTCTAAAAGCTGACCGTCGGCTATGAACGGGTTCTGTGCCGAGATCTGCCCGGCGAACGCCCCCGGGCGCCGAAATTCAGCCGGTCGTCACGGCGATGTCGATCATGGGCGCTGAAGCCGCTCGCCAATCTCACCCCAGCCCCGCCCGCTCCAGCAGCCCCGTGGTGCTCGCATCGAAGCTCCCGCCGCCTGCCTCGATCGCCTTGGCCATCTGCTTGCCCAGTTCGACGCCGAACTGGTCGAAGGGGTTGATCCCCATCAGGACCGCGCTGGCGAAGACGCGGTGTTCGTGGAAGGCGATCAGCGCGCCAAGCGTCGCGGCGTCGAAATCGTCGGCGAGGATGGTGGCGCTGGGGCGGTCGCCGGGGAAGTGGCGCGCGGGGTCCCCGCCCTTGTCGCCCGCCATCAGCGCCGCGGCCTGCGCGAAGCAATTGGTCAGCAATATGCGGTGATGCGCGGGGTCGAGCGCGTCGCCGGGCGCCACGCTGGCGATGAAATCGACCGGGATCAGATGCGTGCCCTGGTGGAGCAGCTGGAACACCGCGTGCTGCGCATCGGTGCCCACCCCGCCCCAGGTCACCGGCGCGGTCGGGCCATCGACGGGCTGCATCTCGGCGGTGACGCGCTTGCCGTTGCTCTCCATCTCGAGCTGCTGGAGATAGTCGGGGAACAGCCCCAGGCGCTCGTCATAGGCGAAAACCGCGCGGGTCTGGCAGCCGCGAATGCGGGTGTAATAGAGATCGGCGAAGGCGGCGCGCAGTACGAGGTTGGCGCTGCCGTCGGTGTCGCGGAAATGCTCGTCCATCGCCTTCGCGCCGGCGAGGAAGGCGCGGAAATCCTCCATGCCTGCGGCCATGGCGACGGGGAAACCGATGCTCGACCACACCGAATAGCGCCCGCCGACGCTTTCGGGGAACGGCAGGATGCGGGTCTCGTCGACGCCCCATTCGACCGCCTTTTCGGGGCTGGCGGTGAGTGCGATCACGCGGCCGTAGGGATCGGCGACGCCATTGTCGGAAAGCCATTTGAGCGCGGAAGCCGCGTTGGTCATGGTCTCGATGGTGGTGAAGGTCTTGCTGGCGACCGCGATCAGAGTTTTCGCGGGGTCGCAGGCGGCGAAGGCGGCCTCGAGCGCGACCCCGTCGATGTTGGAGACGACGTGGACGTCGCAATAGGAGAGCTCGCGGCTGAGCGCATCGACGCCCAGCGCGGGGCCCAGCGCCGAGCCGCCGATGCCGATGTGGATCAGGTGGTCGACATCGCCCAGCGCGCCCTGATGGATCGCCTCGACCAGCAGCCCCATCCGCTCGAGCAGCGCCTCGGCCTCCTCCACCTTGGCGGGGTCGCCGACGCCGCGCAGCGTGGCGTGATCGGCGGCGCGGTTCTCGGTCGGATTGACCACCTCGCCCGCGAACAGTTTCGCGCGCATGCCGGCAAAGTCCATCGCCTCGGCGAGTTCCTCGAAACCGGCGAGCACCGCGCGATCGAGATGGGTCTTGGACCAGTCGAAGAAGATCCCGCCGGCATCGAGGATCGCGCTCTCATCCCCTGCGCCCTCGGTCGCGCTGTCCAGCTCGATCCGGCCCGAGAGCATGGCGACGCGGTCCGCATCGCCGGGTTCGTCGGTGCCCTCACCGCCATCGCGGGTGGCGCTGAACAATTCGCGCAAGGTGGGGCGCGGCAGGGCTTCGAGACGGGTCCACAGATCGGCGGGCGAAGTCATGCGCAAAAGTCCTTTAATGGCCAGCCCTGCGCGCCTAGGGAATCGCCCCATGAATGGCAAACCCCCACTCGCCGCCACGACCGCATCCGCGCGCTACAGCGGGGCGCAAACCCCGTCCGAAGGTCAGAGGCCTTCCCAGAGCGAAGACCGCGAGGACTGGTGGAGCTTCGCCAAATTCGTGCTCAAGGTGGTGCTGGCGGTGCTGGTGTTCCGCACCTTCCTGTTCGCGCCCTTCACCATCCCCAGCGAGAGCATGCTGCCCGGCTTGTGGAAGGGCGATTATCTGGTCGCGGCGAAATGGCCCTATGGCTATTCCGACGTCTCGATGCCGTTCCAGGCGCCGCTGGTGCCGGGGCGAATCCTCGCCGACCTGCCCGAGCGCGGCGACGTCGTGATTTTCAAGCATCCGATCGACGGGACCGATTACATCAAGCGCGCGATCGGTCTGCCCGGCGATACGGTGGCGCTGCGCGGCGGACGGGTGGTGCTCAATGGCGAACTGCTCGAGCAGGAGGTGGTGCGCGAGTTCGATCTGCCGCTGTCGGCCAACACCCAATGCGTGCGCGGGGGGCTGGAAATGCAGACCGCGGCGGGCATGGTGTGTCGCTATCGCATGGCGCGCGAGACGCTGCCTTCGGGGCGCAGCTACCATGTGCTCGATTTCGGGCTGACGCCGCAGGACGATTTCGGGCCGGTGGTGGTGCCGCGCGACCGCCTGTTCGTGATGGGCGACAATCGCGACAATTCGCAGGACAGCCGCTTCGACGCAGCGCCCGGCGGCGGCGTGGGGCTGGTCCCGACCGACCGCCTCGTCGGCCGTGCGAGCATGGTGCTGTGGTCGACCGATGGCGGCGCAGAATGGATCAAACCGTGGACCTGGTTCACCGCCGCGCGCTGGGACCGGATCGGAGAGGGGTTGTGAGCGGCGAGAGCCTCGACCCCGCGGCGCGCGAATGGCTCGATCGCACGGGCTTCGCGATCGGCGACGAGGGGCTGTGGCGCGCCGCGCTCACCCATGGCAGCCTGGGCGAGGCGAAGGATTACGAGCGGCTCGAATTCCTCGGCGACCGGGTGCTCGGGCTGGCGGTGGCCGACTGGCTCTATGCCCGCAGCGAGGCGCCCGAGGGGCGATTGTCGCAGCGGCTCAACGCGCTGGTCAGCCGCGAGATGTGCGCCGAGATCGCGCGCGGGCTGGGCCTCGCCGAGCACATCCGCATCTCCAAACAGGCCAGCGCCGATGGCGGGCGCGACAGCGACAACATCCTGGGCGATGTGATGGAATCGCTGCTCGGCGCGCAATTCCTCGAAAACGGCTTCGCTTCGGCGCGCGATCTGGTGCATGAGCTGTGGCGTCCGGCGCTCGAAAGCGGCGCGGGCCAGCGCAAGCATCCCAAGAGCGCGCTGCAGGAATGGGCCGCGGGCAACCAGCGCCGCCCGCCGCAATACGAGGTTACCGGTCGCAGCGGCCCCGACCACGCCGCGCAGTTCACCGTCAGGGTGAGCGTCCACAAGGTCGGCGAGGCCGAAGCGAGCGCGGGCAGCAAGTCCGAGGCGGAACGCGAGGCCGCGCGCCTATTCATGGAGAAATACGGATGACTTTACCGGAATGACCGACGAAGCGATGAAAGAGAACGAAAGCGGCCCCGCCCTGCCCACCCGCTGCGGCGTGGTCGCGGTGCTGGGCGCGCCCAATGCGGGCAAGTCGACGCTGGTCAACCAGCTGGTCGGGCAGAAGGTCGCGATCACCAGCGCCAAGGCGCAGACCACCCGCGCCCGGATGCTCGGCATCGCGCTGCACGAGAGCGACGGCTTCGCGACGCAGATGGTGCTGGTCGATACGCCCGGCATCTTCGCGCCCAAGCGGCGGCTCGACCGCGCGATGGTCAGCGCCGCCTGGGAAGGCGCCGAGGCCGCCGATGCGGTGCTGCTGATGGTCGATCCGCTCAAGCAGCGCCGCCACGAGCTGCTGCCGATGCTCGAGCAATTGAAGAACCGGCCCGAGCGCAAGTTCCTGGTGCTCAACAAGGTCGACCGCGCGAAGAAGGAACCGCTGCTGGCGCTGGCGCAGGAGCTGGGCGAACTGGGCGATTTCGCCGAGATCTATTTCATCTCGGCGCTGACCGGCGACGGGGTGGCGGAGCTCAAGGACGTGCTCGCCGGGCTGATGCCGCAGGGCGAATGGATGTACCCCGAGGATCAGGTCAGCGATGCCTCCGAACGGCTGCTCGCCACCGAGATCACCCGCGAACAGCTCTACAAGCAGCTCCACGAGGAACTGCCCTACGACAGCACGGTGCGCCCGGAGAAATACATCCAGCGCAAGGACGGCAGCCTCGAGATCCACCAGCAGATCGTGGTCGCGCGCGACAACCAGCGCATGATCGTGCTCGGCAAGGGCGGCAGCATGATCAAGTCGATCGGCGCCGCCGCGCGCCAGGAGCTGAGCGAGCTGCTGGGCCAGAAGGTGCACCTGTTCCTCCACGTCAAGGCGACCGAGAACTGGGCGGAAGACAAGGAAATCTACGAGGAAATGGGGCTCGACTGGGTCGGGTAAATGTCCGGAATCTAGCATGTTAGGACTGGACTGGAGGTGCCGAAATCGCTCCAGACCGGGGCATCATGATTACCAGTGGAAGCCACACACCCGGAGTCGACCTGGGCCTCTTCAAAGTGCCGCCATTTGCCGCGATCCGATACGAGCGTCCGGCGGCGACATTGCGCGGCCTCGTTTCGGATTATTTCGTCTTCGATTCCGAAGGACCCGAGGCGCAGAACGTCACCAATTGGATGCTGCCGACCGATCCGGTGATCCGGCTGACGCTGACCTCGGCACCCATTCTGGTCGAAATGGGCGAGGACAGCTGGGTCCGGCGACCGACCGCTGCCTTCTACGGTCCCGCGACCCGGGCCCGCCGGGTGCGCACGAACGGCGGGGTGACCATCGGCGCGGGGCTCACAGCAGCGGGGGTGGCCCGGCTGGCGGATCTCGACCTGTCGCGCCATCGCGACGGCATCGTCGAACTCGAGCGGATCGTCGATGCGCACGCCGCCGCGCGGCTTGTCGCCGATTTGCGCGCTTCGGATCAGGGGCCTGATGCCAAGCCCATCCTCGATGCATTCTTCCTGCAGGCCATGTCTCGACCGCACCGGAGCGAGGGCCGCATCCGGGATTTCGACCGGGCGTTGCGACAGCAAGAACTGGAAACGGCGAGCGATTTCGGTGCCCGGCTGGGCCTGCCGCCCCACACCCTCAGGCGTTTGGCCAACCGCCATTTCGGCTTCCCGTCACAGACGCTGATCGCGCGGACGCGGTTCATGCGCTCGCTGATGGCGATCACCGAAGCGGGCGCCACCAAAGGCTATGCCGCGATCGACGCCGCCTATTTCGACACCTCGCATTTCCTGCGCGATTGCAAGCGTTTCCTGGGCATGACGGCGCGCCAGTTCATGGCGCTGGACACCACCTATCTCGACGTCGTGGTGCGCGCGCGGCGGGCGGTGATCGGCACGGGCAGCCCGATTCTGGACAAGCACGATTAAAGCGCGGGCTGAACGTCGTTATTCCAGCGCCTACCCGGCATCCCAGAGAAGGTCGTCATCCCAGCGGAAGCGGCGATCTCCGTCGGCCTGACCCGACCGCAGCGCTTCCACGAAGCAGATCCCAGCTTTCGCTGGGATGACGATGGGTGGGATAGGCGTTAGCCGTTGATCTCTTCGAATAGATCGCGCCACTCGGGGTTCGCTTGCTCGATCAGCTCGATCTTCCACGAGCGACGCCAGGCCTTTAGCGCCTTCTCGCGGGCGATGGCGTCTTCGATCGTGGCGTGATTTTCGATCAACACCAGTCGATCGAGGCCGTACCGGCGCGCAAAGGCGGAACCCTTGCCGCTGCGGTGCTGCACCATTCGCGCCGCCAGATCGGCCGTCACGCCGAGATAGAGAACCCCGCGCGGTTTGTTGGTGAGAATTTAGGTGTAGCCGCCTCTGGACATCCAGCCCTCCCCTCGTCATCCCAGCGAAAGCTGGGATCTCTAGCCAGCTTAGCGCCAGCCCGAGACAGATCCCAGCTTTCGCTGGGATGACGCAATGAGCGCATTGGCCGCATTGGTGCCTTACCGCTTCTTCATGATCTCGATCTTGTTCTTCTTGGCGAAGTCCTTGGTCGATTCCTCGCTGCGGTTCAGGGATTTAGCGATTTCCTTGAGGCCCTTGCCCTTGGCGGCAAGGGTGCGGAGCATCCCCGCCTCGTCGGCGCGCCAGGGTTGCTTGTGGCGTTCGAAATGCTCCTTCGCCATCAGTCTTCCGCCTTCTTGGCGGGCGCTTTCTTCGCAGCCGCCTTCTTTGCCGGAGCCTTCTTCTTCGCAGGGGCCTTCTTGGCGGCGGCTTTCTTGGGCGCAGCCTTCTTGGCCGGGGCCTTGCGCTTCTTCTTGACCGGGCCCTTGGCGACCCGCGCGTCGATCAGAGCGATGGCTTCGGCGTCGGTCAGATCCTCCGGCTTGGCGTCCTTGGGGATGGTCGCATTGGTGGTGCCGTCGGTGACGTAGGGGCCGTAGCGGCCGGGCATCACCTTCATCTCCGCGCCGCTGACCGGGTGGACGCCGAGCGTCTTGATCGGCTCGGCCTTGCCGCGGGTGCCGCCCTTGCGGTTGGCCGCCTCGGCGAGCAGCGAGACCGCGGCGTTCATGCCCGTGTCGAAGACGTCGCGGGTGCTGGTCAGCTTGGCGTATTTGCCGTCGTGGCGCAGATAGGGACCGTAGCGCCCGATCGCCGCCTCGATTTCCTTGCCGCTCTCGGGATGGGTGCCGACGATCCGCGGCAAGGCCAGCAGCTTCAACGCCCACTCCAGATCGAAATCGTCGAGATCCTTGGGAATGCTGGCGCGCTTGGCCTCCTTGCCCTCGCCGAGCTGGATATAGGGGCCGAAGCGCCCGGTTTTGCGCTCGACCGGCAGGCCGGTGGCTGGGTCCTCGCCCATCACCGCATCCTCGGCGGCCTCCTCGCCATCCGCGCCCGGCTGGGCGAAGCGGCGGGTGAACTTGCACTCGGGGTAATTGGCGCAGGCGACGAAGGCGCCGTAGCGCCCGCCGCGCAGCGCGAGGCGGCCGCCCTCACGGCCTTCCTTGTCGCACAGCGGGCAGAAGCGCGGCTCCTTGCCGTCGGCGCGTTCGGGGAAGAGATAGTCGGAGAGATATTCGTCGAGCACCTCGGTGACTTCGGAGGGCTTCTTCTCCATCACCTCCTCGGTCTTGGGCTTGAAGTCTTTCCAGAACGCTTCGAGCAAGGTCTTCCACGCCTCGTTCCCGGCGGACACCTCGTCGAGATCGTCCTCCATCCCGGCGGTGAAATCATAGGCGACGTAGTTCGGGAAGAAGCGTTCGAGGAACGCCGTCAACAAGCGACCGCTTTCCTCGGCGAAGAAACGGTTCTTCTCCATCCGGACATATTCGCGGTCGCGCAGCGTCTGGATCGTGCTGGCGTAGGTGGACGGGCGGCCGATGCCCAGTTCCTCGAGCCGTTTCACCAGCGAGGCTTCGGAGAAGCGCGGCGGCGGCTGGGTGAAGTGCTGATTGGCTTCCACAGCGGTCTTGGCAGGCGCATCGCCCTTGCGCAGCACCGGAAGCAGGCCCTCGTCCTCGTCCTCCGCCTTGTCGTCGAAGCCTTCCTGATAGACCGCGAAATAGCCCGGAAACTTCACCACCTGGCCGGTGGCACGCAGTTCGTGTCGGCCGGTCGCATCGCGCAAGGTCACGGTGGTGCGTTCGAGCTGCGCGGTCGCCATCTGGCTGGCCATGGCGCGCTTGAAGATCAGGTCGTAAAGCTTGGCTTCGTCCCCGCTGCCCGCTCGATCCTTGCGGAAATCGGTCGGGCGGATCGCTTCGTGCGCTTCCTGCGCGTTCTTGGCCTTGGTGCTGTAGAAGCGCGGTTTCTCGGGGCGATAATCGTCGCTGAACCGCTCGACGATGGCATCGCGCGCGGCCATGATCGCGCTCATGTCCATCTGCACGCCGTCGGTCCGCATGTAGGTGATCGCGCCCGCTTCATAGAGCGATTGCGCCAGCCGCATGGTATGGCTGGCGGAATAGCCGAGCTTGCGCGAGGCCTCCTGCTGCAGCGTCGAGGTCGTGAAGGGCGGCGCGGGGTTGCGCTTCAATGGCTTGGTCTCGACGTCCTCGACCGTGAAGCGCCCGTCCTCGACCGCCTGCTTCGCCGCCGCGGCGCTGGCCTCGTCCCCCAGCGTCAGCTTTTCCAGCTTCTTGCCGTCGAACTTCACCAGCCGCGCGTCGAACGCCGTGCCGTCGTGCTGGAGCTTGGCCAGCACGCTCCAGTATTCGTCCGCGCGGAAGAGTTCGATCTCGCGCTCGCGTTCGCAGATCAGCCGCAGCGCGACCGATTGCACGCGGCCCGCGCTCTTGGCGCCGGGCAGCCGCCGCCACAGCACGGGGCTGAGCGTGAAGCCATAGAGATAATCGAGCGCCCGGCGTGCCAGATAGGCGTCGATCAGCGGCTGATCGAGCTCGCGCGGCGCCTTCATCGCCTCGGTAACCGCCGTCTTGGTAATGGCGTTGAAGGTGACCCGATCGACCTTGGCGGGCAGCGTCTTGCGCTTGGCCAGCAACTCGCGGACATGCCAGGAAATCGCCTCGCCCTCGCGGTCGGGGTCGGTCGCGAGCACGAGCCGCGTCGCCTGTTTGGCGGCGTCGCTGATCTCCTTGAAGCGGCTCTGCTTGTCGCGATAGAGTTCCCAGTCCATCGCGAAATCCTCGTCCGGGCGGACGCTGCCATCCTTGGGCGGCAGGTCGCGGACATGGCCGTATGACGCCAGGACCTTGAAGTCCTTGCCGAGGTATTTCTCGATGGTTTTCGCCTTGGCGGGCGATTCGACGATGACGAGTTGCATGTGTGTCTGGAACGTCCCTTACGTGTGCGTATGCGTATACGCGCGAAAATGGGGTCGGTATTCGCGAGGCGTCAAGCGCGATATTCGCGAACGATGCAGGAGCGGCGGCGGGTGGACAGGAGGATGGATTGCTGAGCCGGGCGGCGGAGGCGATCCGCTCCTGACCCGCTTCGCGCGCGATTTACAAGGGGTTTGCCAGCGCAGCTTCTGTTCGCGCGATGTAATCGCGGGTCAGCGGGAGAACGCGGCGGTCGCGGCAGTACTGAATCTGGTAATTGCACATGCCGCCGTTTTCGAAGCTCGAGGTCGCCCCGGCAAGGTAGAAGGTCCACATCCGGAAGAAGCGTTCGTCGTACATCGCGACGATCTCGTCACGATGGGCCATGCAATTGGCGTACCACGCCCGCAGGGTCTTGGCGTAATGCAGCCGCAACATCTCGGTGTCGCTGGCGATCAGGCGGAATTTCTCGCTCGCGGCGACCGTCTCCGACAGCGCGGGGATATAGCCGCCGGGAAAGATGTATTTGCGGGTGAAGGCGTCGGTCGTCCCGGGCGATCCGATCCGGCCGATCGTGTGCAGCAGCATCACCCCGTCGTCGGCGAGCAGATTGGCGCAGGCCTTGAAGAAGGTCGGGAATTGCGGCCGCCCGACATGTTCGAACATGCCCACCGAGACCAGGCGATCGTAGCGCTTCCCGCGTTCGGGCAGTTCGCGGTAATCGACCAGTTCGAAGGCGACCCGGTCGGCCACGCCCGCTTGTCTGGCGCGTTCCTCGGCTAGGGCCAGCTGTTCGCGCGATAGCGTGATGCCGGTCACCTGGATATCGAACTTGCGCGCGAGGTAGATCGCCATCCCGCCCCAGCCGCAGCCGATGTCGAGCACGGTCTGCCCATCGCGTAGCGCCAGCTTGGCGGCGATATGCGCCAGCTTGGCCTCCTGTGCCTGCGCCAGCGTCTCGACCCCCTCGCCCCAATAGCCGCAGCTGTACTGCATATGTTCGGGATCGAGCATCAGGCGGTAGAGATCGTTTCCGATGTCGTAGTGATGCGAAACGTTGCGCTGCGAGCGCAACCGGTCGTTGAGCGCTTCGCGGGCGAAGGCGATCCGGTTGCCGAAACGGCGCAGCGGACTGGGTTCGCCGATCGATCCACCGCGATCCCACGGTGCGTTGGTGCGCAGCAGCTCGACCAGTTCCATGATCCCGCCCCGCTGCAGCGTCAGGCGACCGTCCATATAGGCTTCGGCAGCGCCGAGGCGGGGATCCATGACGATGTCGCGCGGCGCGCGCTTGTCGGCGAAGGTCAGCGCGACATCGGGGAAACCCTCCGCCGGGTCACCGAAAGAGGTCCTTGTGCCGTCGGCGAAGGTGACCTGAAGGGTGCCCCGCTTCACGATCGAGGCAAGATAACGGCTGACCAGAGTCTTGCTCATGGGGAGCGATTACTATTGCCCGGATCCCCCGACGGCCACTCCTTTTTCGCTCCGGCGGTTCGCTGCCCGAACGAGCGCTCTGCTCAGGCCGTCAACGAAACCCGCCCCGCTGCGTGGCGCTCGAGCCGGCCGGCGATCTCCAGTTCGAGCAGCGCGAGTTGCACCGCCGCCGCGCTGGTCCCCGACTGGCGGATGAGCTCGTCCACTGCGACCGGGGCGGTGGTGAGCAGCGCTTCGATCTTTGCTGGCTCCGCCTCGGCCAGTTCCTCGGGCGCGCAATCGAACGCCGCGGCGGGTTCGCGGAAGGTCGAGCGCGGCACGCCGTCGAAGCCCGAGAGCAGTTCGATCACGTCCTCGGGCGATTGCACCAGCACCGCGCCTTCGCGGATCAGGTGATTGCCGCCATGGCTGCGCGGCTCGAGCGGGCTGCCGGGGATCGCCATCACCTCGCGCCCCGCCTCGCCCGCCAGCCGCGCGGTGATGAGGCTGCCCGATTTGACCGCCGCCTCGACCACCAGCGTGCCCGCCGCGAGCCCGGCGATGATCCGGTTGCGGCTGGGGAAATGGCTGCCGCGCGGCTCGGTGCCCGGCGGCTGTTCGGCGAGCAGCAGGCCCTCGCTCGCGATCCGTTCCTGCAGCGCGGCATGCTGAGGCGGATAGGCGATGTCGATACCGCTGGCGATCACGCCGATGGTGCGGGGAAACGCACCCTCGTGCGCCGCACCGTCGATCCCGCGCGCCAACCCCGAGACGACGGTGAACCCCGCCTCCGCCAGCGCGGAGGCGAAATCGCGCGCCAGCTTGACCGCCGCGGCGCTGGCGTTGCGCGCGCCGACCATCGCGACGCAGGGCTGCGAGGCCAGCGCCAGGTCGCCGCGCCAGGTCAGGATCGGCGGCGCGCTTTCGAGCTGGGCCAGCAGCGCGGGATAGTCGGGCT
>Ga0208179_1000301_pt1 | contig 35508 bp, 45 predicted proteins | sample Malvired_Geostar_FD_184238 | JGI IMG/M metagenome (GOLD analysis project Ga0208179, IMG submission 184238) | Marine viral communities from the Global Malaspina Expedition - Malaspina viral metaG DeepMed_Geostar (SPAdes) (version 2) | ecosystem: Environmental > Aquatic > Marine > Oceanic | place... | reverse complement strand
CCCCCTCCGCCACCTGCTCCATAAAGACTAGAGCCTCCCTGTTCTTCGTCATTGGCGTGGTCTGAATAAGCGGCTCCACCACCTCCACCGCCTGCTCCACCGCCGTATTCTGCACAACCACCGTTGCCATCGCCAGCGGAACTGTCACATGAGCCTCCGCCCTTGCCACCTCTGCCACCTAGAGAATGTCCATCAGTTCCACCAGACCATGATGATCCCTGCACCGTAGGATTGCCACCATCACCGCCAGCATCGGAACTTGCGGCTTGTGCGTCTGCACCTGCCAAACCTACACTACCAGTTCCACCTCCACCCCCACCTGATCCAGAAGCACCTCCGCTATTAGAAGCCTTGCCCCCTGCGCCACCACCAAAAGCCGTAAGAGTAAATCCGCTTCCTGTTACTGAACTATTGTTACCAGCCTGCCCAGCCGTATTCGTGCCTCCAGCGGTTCCGCCGTTAGCAGTATCCCCGACAACGACTGATAGGGTTGCTGGCAAATCGCTTGCTGAATAACATCCCCAAGCCATCGCTCCACCGCCGCCTCCGCCTCCAGACCCTGCGGTGCCAGTGCCGCCAGTAGCAGAACCTCCACCACCGCCACCGCCGCCAATAACTTCCATGTAGACAATGGCAACATCGGCAGGTTTAGTCCATGTATCGGGTGCTGTAAATCTTTGAAAGTCTACGGCAGGGGCAACTAGCCCAGACGTAGAGGCTTGATTTCTTCTAGTTAATCCACTCATTTAATACATCCATATTCGTACTTCGCCACGGCCACCTGCTCCACCTGCGGCCCCACTACTTCCACCACCTGATGCACCGCCGCCTCCGCCACCGGGAGTACCGCCAGCAACTCCTGCATCTTGCGAACCTGCACCACCTTGACCACCATCACCGCATCCAAATTCTCTACTAACGGGTGCACTATCTGGGGCTGAACCGTAAGAATACACCCCATGCCCACCGCCTTCAGAATAGGTGTCATTTTGGCTAGCTTGTCCCCCACCACCTCCACCAGCACCGAAAATACTATCTCCACCCTCTACAAAAGCTCCGCCATGTCCTCCTCCGGCTCCACCACCGCCACCGAATTCGGCTGGGCTTCCCTGTGCGAGATTAGCACCGCCGACACCGCCACGACCACCTGCACCGGAGCCTTGGCTTGATCCTTGTATATTCGGGTTTCCACCGCTGGCATTACCACCTGCATTATTAGCCGCCCCATTAGCACCAGCACTGCCAGTTCCTCCGCCACCGCCACCTGCCCCATGCCCCGAACCGCCGCCATAAGCACCGAAACCACCACCAAAAGCGGATAAAATTATTTTTCCTGTAGCGTCATCTTCTACAGTGGTATTGCCCCCTGCGGTTCCACTAGACACCGATGCACCACCAACTCCAGCATTACCACCAGAACCAACAACTATACTCAAACTATTTCCCAATGATTCAACGGGGAAAGACATACGGGCTACTGCACCTCCACCGCCACCTGCACCAGAACCCGATCCAGCGTTATTGAGGCTTCCACCTCCACCGCCACCTGCTCCTATACATTCTATGACTAGAAGCGTACAGCCAAATGGAATCGGCCAATCAGAATAGGAGGCAGTAAATCGTTTGAAGTTCTGGCCCTGATTAGCATAACCAGAGCCAGTTCCTTTCTTGGAGGTTTTAGTAACTAAACCACTCATGTTTAATCATCCTGATCTAAGTATGAAATTACTACATGAATCCCATCAGTATCATCAGGATCACTAGCAGACTCAACCCATAATTCTTCAGATGCTAACAATACAATTTTATCGCTATGAATAAAGGTGGATTTAGCTGGTAAATCTTGAGTTTTGTAAACATAAATAGGTGTTCCCTTATTAGCAGTAGTACAGAACATACTAAAAGTTTCATCATTAGTAGCATGAGTATTACAAAGAGATACGGATAGAATGGTGTAGGTTTTACTTGCTGCACCATTAAGTACTGCTGCTCCAGCCGTAGTCGTAATTTCTGCACGAACTGTTTTTAATGTGTCTGCCATTATTTAGCCTCCTAACGCTATTACCATGCCAAGTCCGACACCAGCAGAAGCATACTTTAAACCAGTAGCTTCACCTGAATCAGCTACAAGTGCTAATCCATTAGCTCCTACTGCTAATGCTTGCGGATTTCCAGTTCCATCTCCCACTAACAGTTGTCCTTTAGTAGCTAAAGCTACAGCAGTTACTGCTGAAGTATTATTACCAATAAGTACACCATTAGCAGTTAAAGATGCAGAACCTGTACCACCACTAGCAACATTTAATGTGCCTGTACTCGAAGAAAAAGCTGCTAAAGCTACTGGATCAGTAGTTCCATCACCAACCACAATTGCTCCATTAGCTAGTGCTGCCATTGCTGTAATAGCACCAGTACCGCTACCTAACAGTACACCACCATCAGTAAAAGAAGTGGCTCCTGTACCGCCATCAGCAACTGATTGAGTACCTCTTTCCGCAGTTAATTGATTTCCGTTTGAATCATAAAAAAACCAAGGCATTATGTTAACTCCATTCCATAAACTACATAATTTATATCGCTAGCGTTTTGACAGGTAATTTGCAAAAAATCTGCTGCTTCCATGATTATAGTACCTTCAAATTCAGCCCAACCTCCAGCTGTAATCGTAGTTTCTGGCAAAATTTGATTAGAAGTTCCAGCAGTACCACCAGAATCCAGATGATATAGCTTTACATGACAGCTATTTCCCGTATCTACGTTTGTTAATCTAATATGTTTAACAATAGTAGATGTATTAGCTGGAGTGGTATACATAGTATTAGCACTCGTATTCGCAATAAGAGCTTGCCCTAATTTTTTATATGTTTCAGCCATACCTTTCTCCTACGAAATAAAGAACGAAAACGAAGTTGTTGCCAACTTTGCAGACGTAACAGACTTATCAGTGGGTACTCCAATCTCTAATGTATCCCCTAAAGCCACTCCCCAAAACTCAGTATTAGCTACAGGAGCAGTAGTAAAAGTTATTTTCCCACCACTTACAGTATAAGCAATAGTAGGTTGTTGAATAACACCGCCTAATGAAATAATCATAGTAGCAGGACTAGTTGGATAAACAGTAACACTATCAGCAGTTAAATCAAAAGCTGTTTCAGAACCATCAAAACTACTAGCAATACTATCTAATCTCTGATAATTCCCATGCTCAGGTTCTTTACCTATATATGGCATTTTATGTATTCTCCAATACACTAATTGTAGCGTCTAACGACGTAGCAGCACTACATCGAACTTGGACCGTATCTCCTGTACCACTACCTGTATTTGCTACAACTATTTTCCCAGATATTACTTCTAATGCACTACCGCCGGGTACTTGAGCATCTTTAACAATGTATACATTAGCTCCTTGACCACTCTGAACCTCTATCATTACATCAGCAGTAATACCACTTCCAGTTTTATTAGTTAATAAAAGACCAATAACTACTGTGTCACAATTAGCAGGGACAGTGTACAAATCATTATTAGTATTTGACGTATTAGGTATCGACGATGTAGGTACACTCGCTAAAACACTTCTTTTAAATTCAGTTGCCATCGATGCTCCTTATAATGCAACTGCCATTGCTATGGCAAAAGATTCAGTTGCTCCACTGGAAGAACTTGCTTCCCATGTCATTCCACCTGCATTTCCAGATCGAGCGGTTAACAAATATCCATCTTGAGGTCCATTACTTACCTGTAATTTAGCTTCATTTATAGCTTGATCAGCAATATATGTCTGAGCAACTGCCGTACCTTGCCATACTCCTGTCCCAATTGTACCAACTGTAACCAAATTAGCAGCAGCTGTAATTGCAGCTTGAGTACCTCCGGTCACTGTAGCAGCTGTTCCAGTTGCATTACCTGTAACATTTCCTGTTAATGGTCCAGCGAACCCAGTAGCCGTTAATACTCCTGTACCAGCATTATATGTTATGCCAGCATCGGTTTTAGGTGCAAGATCCCCAGTAGCACTTTCAAAAAGAGCTACAAAAGAAGTAGTATCTGTAGTATCAGCAACCGTTATGGTAGCTGGAACTATATTAGCCGAACCATCAAAAGATGTTCCTCCAATAGTTCTAGCAGAAGCTAAAGTAGTAGCCGTAGCAGCTAAAGCAACTGCTATATTTGCAGTACCATCAAAAGATGTACCGCCTATTGTCCGTGCAGTAGCTAAAGCTGTAGCTGTAGCAGCATTTCCTGTAGTACTTCCAGAACTTCCAGATGTATCCCCAGTAACATCTCCGGTTAAATTACCGATAAATGTACTTGCTTGAACAGTACCAGCAGCTATAGTTAAATCACCTGTAGATGCTCCAGTTGCTGTAGTAGTTCCAAATACAAATCGATCCGTACTCTCATCCCATGCCATAATTGCATTATCACCAGTAGAACCTCGTTCCACTATGATCCCTGCATCGGCAGTAGAACTTCCTGCACCATTGGCTAATTCTATTAATCTATCTGAAATAGTAGTATTAGTAGAATTTACTGTAGTAGTTGTACCTGTTACATTTAAATTCCCAGCGGTAACAGTACCTGTAGTAGTTATAGCACCAGACCCAACATCTATTGATGTAAATCCACTGGTGATACTACCAGCATTCAACGCACCAACAGTGACTATATTCCCTCCACCAACGTTATGAGCGGAAAAATACGTAGATACAGTATCTACGTTAGTCATCAGCATGGTTCCACCATCATTTATTAATAAACCATCACCTGATGCTACCGCAGTAGTCCCTCTCGCAGTGCCTCCATCAATAAGATTTAATTCTGCTGCCGTTGTTGTTACGTTAGTTCCACCAATGTCTAAAGTAGTAACAGAAATCTCTCCAGCAACAGTTAGAAGGCCATTAGCTACCGTCATTAAGTTCGTATCATCTGTATGCCCAATAGTAGCTCCATTAATAAGCACATCATCTATATCTAATGAACCACCACTTATCAACCCTGTAGTTGTAATAGCACTTGCACCATTATTTATAGTGCCGAAATTAGCAGTAATTGATCCACCATCTAAAGCTCCAACAGACGTAATAGTAGTCTGAGCAGCAGTTTGCAGTGTTCCAGCTAATTGCGTAGCAGTTAAACGTCCTGTAGAGGGGTTATAATGCAAATTCCCATCCATTTCTAACCCTTGAGCACCTGTACTAGTTGCTGCATCCGCTACAAATGTAATTAAATTATTTTCATTTGTACTTTCATTATCGGTAACTGTAACAGTAGTAGACGAAGCCGAAGATGAAAGCGTAATAGTATCGTTTGAAGCATTGGTAGTAATAGTCATGGTTCCAGCAGCAGCTAATGTTAGTGTATCAGTAGCACCATCAGCTACTACGTTATCTTGCCCACTTACTGCAATAGTATTAAATACATTCTGTGATCCCGGTACTTGAGAAGCTACATAAGCCTTAATACTTTGCTGAGAAGCTACTTTATCAGCTGCATCAGAAGCAAAATTATCTTCATCAAGAAATGCTGTACCAGAGATACTAGTATTCAATACAGGACTTGTTAAAGTTTTATTACTTAAAGTCTCTGCAATCGTATTACCCGATATAATTTTCCACGAAGTCGTACCCAAATCATACATGTATAGATCTTCAGTATCTGTTACAAAGAACGTACTGCCATCTATGATATTAGAGGTAGGTTTAGTATCTGACGCTACACCCGTAATTTTATTGCCAGCATAATATTTAACTGCCATTTATCTGACTCCATTGCATTGGTACTTCAAATGAGTGTCCACACCATAAATCTAAGACCATAACACCTCTTTCAAAGTCATATAATGGGTCTTTTGCCCCATCTTTACGTCCACATTCAGCACAAACTGCTCTTGGTGAAGTAATTTCTACCTCTTGGATAGCTCCACCCTTCTGAATTTTCACAGCAATTGCATTATTATTAGCATCTACCTGTTTAAGGTATATTCGAGCAGCTTCAGTAGCTGGATCAGCTGGTGCTGCTTTAGTATCTAGCTCTAAAAATGCTCCATTTGCAGTAACATTGGTTATCGTAATACCACTAGTACCCTTACCTCTCAATATAATGCCAGTATCAGTCTCACCACTTGCCGTAATACTAGCTGAAGCACCTGAAGCAGCATTTGCTATGGTAATTTCGTTAACCGCAGAGCTAACTGAGTCCAAAATCACTAATTCTAGTCCCGCAGCATCGGCTATAAAGCCACCATCAGCAAATTTAGGAGCTGTAAGAGTTTTAGCTGCTAATGTTTGGGTAGCAGCTAACGTAACTATGTCAGAACCGCCTACAGTTCCTGCATCAGCAGTCAATATATCGATATTTGCGGTCCCATCTAGGAATAAATCTTGCCATTCTAAATCCGCAGTACCTAAATCTCGTGCATCGTCACTAGATGGCACTAAATCACTGTCAAATCGTCCTGTAGCTGTAATAGTATCGCTTGTTGCGTTCCCTAGATCCACATCTCCGTTTAAAGTAGTAGCTCCAGAGACTGTAACGGCTGATAAAGTACCTAAAGAGGTAATATTTCCCTGAGCAGCCGTAGTTAACGTCCCTGCAATATTCCCAAACGTAGCATTTATCACTGTACCGGAGAATACTTCCGAACTATTAGTAGCTCCTGTAAATCCAGTGAAAACTCCAGCAGAATCATCGTATCCAAAGAACCCTATAGCAGCTGCAGAGCCTGTATGGTATCTAAATTCGATTCCTCTGTCCTTATTATCATCAGAACCGGGAGCAGTATCTCCGCCAATGGTAAAGACAGGATCATCTACAGTAGTAACGGTAGAATTCACCGTTGTAGTGGTTCCATTAACCACTAAATTACCAGTAACAGTTAAAATACCGCCTATTGTAACGTTGTTTGGCATCCCGATGGTAACAGTTCCGCCCGATTGAGCCACTGTAGTCTCATTTGCTGTAGCAGCAAAAGTTAATGTACCTCCGGGAGCTATATTAGAAGCAGTAGATCCGTCAGTTACAGCTATTGAAGGGCCAGAAAGCTTACCATTGGCTATACTTCCAGCCAACATTGCATTGGTTATACCTGCTGCTTTTACTCTAAGAGCATCACTATTAGTTTCTATAGAGCTATCATCTACATTTACAGCTAATACTTGAGAAGATAACGCTAATCCATCCCCAGCTAAGGCAGCTTTTAACTGTAATCCAGTAGAATTTTCAATCGCAGACGTACCTGCAAGCTGTACAGCAGACCCACTAACCTTATTTCCAGTGGTTATAGTCGCTAATTTAGTGTCAACTATAGCTGCAGACGCTTTAACATCAGCATTTACTATATTAGTTATCGTATTATTATCAGAATCAATAGTTTTATTAGTTAACGTAGCTGCAAAACCATTAAAAGTGAACGTATCATTACCAGTAAGTAACGGTAATGTAACTGTTCTATCAGCTGCTAGCTCACTAACTGCAAAAATATACTGATGGTTAGAAGAAGTATCATTAATTTGAGGACTTGTTAATGTTTTATTAGTTAATACATCAGTAGTAGCTTTACCAACCAACGTATCAGTTGCATCAGGTAATGAAATTGTTCGATCACCTGTTGGATCTACAACTGTTAAGGTAGTCTCATTAGAATTATTAGTTGCACCCTCAAAAACAATAGTTGCATCTTCAAGTAATGATAAAGTTGTACCAATTGTAGAAGTATTTATCACAGGACTAGTTAAAGTCTTGTTAGTTAACGTTTCAGCACCTGCTAAAGTCGATAAAGTTCCAGTTGTAGGAAGAGTTACGCCAGTATTTCCTGTTTGTGTCAAAGTTAAGGTGTAATTACCTGATGTAGTTAACGAATTAGCTAACGTAACATCTCCACCGAAGGTAATAGTTCGATTTGCATTGTTAACATCGAAGATTAATGACCGATCTGCTGCCATTTGAGCGTCATTGGACTGAATAATTAAGTCGTAAGCTACACTTTCATCTCTAATACTTAGATTAGTTAATTCAATTGCGGTTCCACCAGTGATGGCTGGTGCAGTAATAGCAGGACTTGTAAGAGTTTTATTAGTTAATGTATCAGTAGTAGCCTTTCCAACTAAAGTATCAGTAGCATCAGGAAGACTTATAACCCGATCACCTGTAGGATCAGCGACAGTTAAGGTAGTTTCATTGCCGTCATCTGTTGACCCTTCGAAAATAATTGTTGCATTTTGAAGTAATGACAACGATGTACCAATTGTAGGAGTATTTATAACAGGACTTGTTAATGTCTTATTTACTAAAGTTTGTGCAACAGTATTACCTGCTATAATATTCCAAGAATCACCATCCCACTGATAAAAATCATCAGTATCTTCCTCAAAAAACCTTGTACCAGCTTCTAAATTAGTAGTAGTTAAAGAACCTCTTTGAGAAGCTGTTCCAGCAATAGTATTTCCTGCTCTATATGTAACCATTAAGTAATTCTCCTCCATGCAGGGAGTTCAATTTCATACTCATGACCGCACCAAAGACTTACTCGCATAACTCCCATCTGGAAATCATATGTAGGGTCTTTAGCACCATCATCACTTCCACATACCGCACAAATCGCACCCGGAGAAGTCAATTCTACTTCTACAACGTTAGAAGCTTTCTGTAGTTTGACTGCTAAAGCATTATTAGCAGCATTAACTTCTTTTAGATATAGCCGTCCTTCCTCACCACTAGGATCTGCAGGAGCAGCTATTTTTGCAAAATCTAAAAATGTTCTATTCTCCCAAACACTTCCGTTATATTGAATAAAATTATTATCAACTATAGATGTAATAGTTACATCAGTTAAGCCAGCTATCGTGTCTGGTACTGCATCTACATACGCCTTAATGCTCTGTTGTGAGGCTAAATGAGTGGCACTATTAGAAGCCATATTATCTTCGTCTTTAATGGCAGTACCACTAATTCCACTAGCATCTACAGTAAAAGTAGATGTAGAAGATAATGTCATAGCTCTTTGAAAGGCCATAATACCGTCAGTCCAATTTAATTGGTTAACAGCAGCTATAGTAACTCCCAAAGTATTACTAGCATGGGTATAAATGATCTTACCTACGTCATTATCTGAAGCATCTCCAAAATAAATCCCTCCAACAGTAGGAGCAAGTACAGATATAACCGCCGTACTATTACTTTCTAGTGTTAAAAGAGTATCTGTAGCAGCTACAACAGATCCTGCCGTCGCAGACCATAGATGAAGAAGCGTATCAGGACTAGGAGCACCCGTTCTACCCAAAATTACATCAGCAGTTGCAGGAACTATCCATTTAATATCAGTTCCATCCGAAGAAAGATCAGTATCTGCTCCACTATTTCCCAACTGTATAGAAACATTATCAGGTAAAACAATATCACCAGCACCAAACGTACTGGTAACCGTCCCAGTAGTAGAGCTACTGACTTCCCACACATCAGTAAGCGTATTTCCAGTTTGAACTGCCCAAACTACCTTAGAATCCTTAGTATTGGCAGTAACATCATTAGCAGTCCATGTCATTCGAGCAAATTCTGCTTGATTACCACCAGAATCTTCTAAAGTATATGTAATATACGCATTATCACCATCCGCAGCAGTACTTCTATTAGCACCTCTAAAAATTGCTACTTGGTTAGAAGCGTTATCAGTAGATTTCTGGACATCTAATGCTGGACCAGTGGCTATAGCTGTTGCAGCTAGAGATGGTTCACTATCACCAAACGTAAACGCACGAAATGGATAGATTTGTCTTAATTCTGTAGGCATCCATCACCTCATTAGAATGAACGAGCATCATCAAACCCACGATAAAAGACTCTACAGAACCCAAGATCTACCGTAGAGCTTCCTCCAGACTCAGATGCGTTATAAATCATGAAATAAGGCATAATATCAGGTAAATTAGTGGTATGTGTTGCCACTTGATTACCATTTATCCAAAATTCAATCTGATTTTCAGTTATTGCCATCTTATATAGGTTTCTATTCGTTAAAGTAACAGAAGAAGGAAGATTAGTTGTCTCCGTTCCACCATTATCAGTAACAGTTTGGATAGCATCACTGGATAAACCATATCCTATTATGTCATTAGTAGTTCTAACACCAGTATCTGACTCCGAAAACCCCATAAAAAACGTAGTATTGTTAATATTTGCTACATTTGTGAACTTTGCTTCCCATTCTGCAAAGATTCCACGCACCATTGACGTATTATCAGTGATAGAAAACTTACTTGGTGTTACTCTAAACTGATAAGTAGTCCTCAAACGTGCTGTATCACTGGCTGGAACTGCTATTGCAGCTTTAACCATGTCAGAATCACTAGTTACACGAGCTATAGTAGAATTACTACCTGTTTCTCTATTCCAAGCCCCTGTAAAAGTGTTATCCGCATTAGACCATTGCTCAGTTAAGTACTGAAAATAGTCCGATAGATACGAATTAGATGTGGTATATACATTGAAAAAACCCATATCTATATTTTATCCTTTCTTACGCTCAAATCCTAGGGGATTAGATGCCCCTAACATATCCAATTACATTACAAGTTTGCCCATTAGTGTTATTTCTAAAGCTAATATTATGCTTAACTATGTGACGTAAATTAATCGCACTAGCTACACCAGCCTTTAAAACATAACCAACGGCATCACCAGTATTAGTAGCCGTTCTATTAAAATCAATTACTGCATCGTTAGTTAAAGAATATAAATAAATATCGTGAATTTCACTCATTCCCGGTTCACGAACAGAGATTGAAGCATCTGCCGTACCCATCCAACGAGAAAATCGCTCAATAAGAGGATCTACAAACGTAGTCACTTGAGATGTCGGAGGATTTGGATCATTAGTTCCAGCCATGCCCATTACATATCCCCAAGCAGGTTCTATTTGAGCATCATCTACAAGAAATGTAATATTTTGTTGAGAATCAGTAACTATATAAAATGATAAAGTAGCATTATCAGTAGTAACTTGATGATTCACTGTTACTCTACCATTCCAGTTATTACCCATAGTGACCTGCGGTCCATTACTAAATATAGTACCACCATCACTAGTTGCTCTACCTATAACAGTTCCTCCACCAGTTCTTCGAACATAAGCAGAACAAGAATACCAACCACGAGGTAATCCAGTAACACTATAGTAAGCACCTTCATATGCAGCAGCGTTGGCTGCAACACATTGCATACTATCAGCACCAGTACGTGGTGTTGTAGTTTCACTAGTCATAGTAGAACCATTAGCCGTCCATCCAGTAGGAGGTGTACCCAATTCCATACTAGGATTTGTAATCAAATTCATAGCAGGAGGAGTATTATTTTCTAAATTAATTAAATCTTCTGCGGTATTTGCAGAAGCTAACGTAACATTAATAGGAATAAACTTTGAAAGTGTACCTATAGACTCACGAACTGTACGAAATTCATGCTCTGAAAACCTATATTCAAATCCTCTGTCAATTGGCATTTAATTTCTCCTAAATAACTGGGTTAACGACCCCAGATTGCTCCAATTATTCTTCCATTTGCTTGATTTGCACGTATAACTGAAATTACACCACTAAAAGAAATACCTTCTTCCGTATAACCTGTTCCTGCAGGTAATAACATCGAACTACCGTCTGTTGTAGCTGCATTACCAAAATTTACATAAAGGTCATCACGATCTACAACAATAGTAATTCTATTAGCCTCTTCCATATAATCGGATACAGTCAATATAGTAGAAGCTTCAGCACTATTAGTAGTTAATGTAAATGGTTTAAATTTTTCATAAGGTTGTACTAATTCAATAGTCTGACGTAATTTAACCACTACCTACCCCAAAGAGAACCACGAATACGACCATTAGTAGTACCTGCTCTCATCACTGAGACAATTCCAGTAATTCGAATATTTTCTTCCGTATAACCTGTCCCGGCTGGAACTAACATAGAAGTTCCATCACTAGTAGCAGTAGATCCAAAATTTATATATAAATCTCCAAGTTCTACTACAAAAGTAATCCTATTTGCCTCTTCCATAAGATCAGAAACCGTTAAAACCGTAATAGCATTCGCATTAGACGTAGTTACGGTAAAACCTCTAAAACTAGGAAGAGGTTGTTCTAATTCAATCTGAGTTCGAAGTTTCGGTGCTGTTGTCATCTTCCCTTCCTGATAACCTTGCCAAAGTTAAAGAATCCACATAAAACAATTTCGGCGTTCCAATATGTTGATGCCGATAACCTACAATAGGTAAGTCATGATCCCCAAATTGAACTACTCCAAAATCATATTGACCTAATTTGTCACGCTTAACCCGAAGCATAAACCATGTAGCTAATTTACTAAGTAAACTCACTTACTAACCTTTCCTTCATATACACCTAATTGCTTACCAATAACTGCCCATTCAGTTGGTGATATTTTACCATCACCTAGAACTGAAATAAGTGTCTTGATCAATTCTTCTCGATTTTCCGCACTTTTAAGCCGTTTAAGAATAGCTTGACCCAATTTAATAGCAGTTAATACCTCCAACATAACCATACCTCTCATTACTTCGTTTCTGTTTCTAAAATTTTACCAGCTAGATTAGAAATAGCTACGATACCTCCAACACCTGCTGCACTAATTATACCTTCCATATTCATTTGCCACCCAATATAAGAAATACCCATACCTAACCCTGCAATTAAAAGCATTCCGCATAAAATATTAGGACGAACTCTTTTAATTACATCGCCTATACCTTCAAAAATAGAAGAAATACCCATATCGCACCTACCAAAAAAGGGTAGCCAACTCGACTACCCTTAATTTATTACTAAATTAACCAAGAAATAAAAAAATAGTCGAGCTGTCTCGTACCATTAAACCTATTTAATTGTTAGATTAATACCCTACAGCCATTACTCTGACAGTAGTATCAGTCAACTGAGCTGTTGAAGCAACGTGTGCTCCAGCATCCCCATCAGCTTGAGTATAGAGTAACACTTCATTCACATAATCATATGCAACGTGATACCCCACATCTTCCGCTGTAGTTGCTGTACCAGTAGCACTCAAAGTTTGAGCGTTACCAATCAAAAGAATGTCAAAACCTCTAAGACCTAAAGCTGAAGGAGCGAAGGCATCGCCTGTCGCTGTTCCAGTTCCAGTTGCAACTACATCAGCAGTTACAATTCTTTTGTTTCCAAAAACAGACTCATGAATAATTGTGGTTGCAAAAGTTAAAGCCATTATATACTCCCTTACTGGATACCACCTAGCCCACCCTCAGAGGAATTACCTCTTACTTCCAGCATCAGAATTTGATTGATTAGCATAGGGGGAGTTAGGTATTAATCCTAACTCCCCCTCTTTTACAAGCTAACTAAGAACCGAACTTACGCATTAAGGTCAGTAATTTTAGCATGTGCGTCCAAACGTAAAGATCGTAATTCACCTATGGTGTAGAACAATCCACGAAGAACGAAAGCATTAGCTTGGAAGAAATCCCTGTTATCGATATATTGAGTAGGAGCAGCTATTGCTAGTTCCAAATATCGTGTATCAATAACATAAACGTTACTACCAAGGTTACCATCCGCAGCTGTGAACGAACCCTGAACATCAGGATCGACTATTACTGGGATACCCCTGTAGGTAGCAACTTGGAAACCAGCATGTGAACCGGGGAGAGTACTTTCGTCGCCTACTTTGACTACGAATTCACCCCAATCCAAATACCGTTGTTGTGCTTGGAGAAGAGAAGAAAGTCTATCAAATTGATCATAACCCATCAAGATAACATCAGGATCCGCACCGTTTACACGAACTTCCCTAATAGCTTGATCGAGAAGTGACAATGTCAAGTTTCTTCCTGTTCCACTGTTACCCAAAACTGTGGCAGCGGAGTTATAAGCTCCAGAAGCACGAGTAGCTTGGTTATAAACATCTACACCGTTAGTTACGGTTACACCAGCAACTACACGAGCATCTTGTTCAACAATGTCGTCCAAGGATGTGAAACCAGCCCTACTCTTTACATATACGATTTCTCCGTCAGTTAAGTTTCCACCACCTGTCCAAGTAGCGTCACTCTGAGCGTCAAGACCGTTATAAGTAAGAGCAGTATCGCCGATGGTAGTTCCTCCGAAGGTATCACCAACACGGAGAGTATTACCAGCAGAGATAATTTCACCAGTACCAGAAGCACCAGCAGTGCTGGCGATGGTCATGGAACGGAGTAAGAGTTCTTGGTTCAACTCTTTGATATGGTCCCTCGCTGCAGCTTCTTGCTCTACTGCGAGGTTATCCCCCATACCACCTTCCAGACCGCTCATGATCTGGGATTTGAGTGATACTCCGAAGTCAGTAGCTACGATACGTGGAGCAGAGTCCACATTGACGTAGTTAGAGACATCTACGGTTGGGAGAGCACCAGTTTCCGTCACAGGACGGGAACGGCTATCACCCCTATCTGACCGCAAACGCCAACCAGTGGTTGGACCCCATTGTACCTTTCTCAAGATATTCCAAAATCTTGTTTGGTTGTTCAGAGCGTCCCAGACTTTACGTCCATAAGTCGCTGTGAATACATCTGAAACCTGTAGATATGTTTGCTTTGCAAAATATCCGGGTGGCATCAGAGAACTACGAAGATTACGCTCCGCAGAAGAAATATATTGAGCTATGCTAAGATCAGCCATTGCTTATGACCTCCCATTAGGTCGTGGATAGTAATACAAGGTCTGAGGAGTCAATTCCCCAGTTTGATTACGCATCGAGTTGACCATCTTGAAATGCCCACGAAGATCATTCGTGTCAGTTTTCTGAACGATTTGTTCGATACCGTCAACGAATTGATCAGCAGCTTGCTCTTCGTCAGATTTTTGGAAAGAATCGCCTTCTACGCCGATCCGTTGGTCTGGCATTTCAACTGGAGTAGGAACTCCAAATTGTGAAGAACCAGCTTCACTACGGGTAACCATATCACCATGAGAAGGATTCAAATTAAAACTCTTCAACCCTTTACGAATGCCATCTTTGACATCTTTCTGGACTGATTTTTTAAGATTATCAATCTCACTAGAAAGAGAAGCATATTGCTGTTTCTCTTGGTGACGAGAAGACAATAGACCCTTAATATCTTTTAGAAGATCATTGACACCATCAGCACTACGGTACATGTGATTCTTATCAATTCCCTCTTCGATGCCGTCTTCTTCCATCATTTCGTCGTCCATATCCTCTTCATCTTCGATATCTTCGACATCTTCTTCAATCCCGATGTCATCTAAAGCACCATCTTCATCATCCATGCCCATTCCCTCTTCATGATGGCCCTTTTCTAGACCTTCAGGAATTCGACGAGAATCGCCGGGATAACTGTATCCACCAGCACCGTGCATTCCATCAGCCCGTTCTCCACCAGCTTGCACTGGTTGCCCATCCACAAAGTGTTTAGCAAAATCTTTCAACATTGCTTCTAGTTCACTCTTATGGATATACGGATCTGTGCCTTGTGATCCAGCTTTAGTAGATTTAGTTCCCTGTGAACCGTGTTGATCTCGTCCAACGGTGTCACCACCACTTAACGGATCTAGTTTGTCTACCCAATTATCAGGCAATGATTTCTGAGATGCATCTTCGCCTCGAACATGTGGTGGATAATTCACACCATATTCTTTGACTATATACTCTCTCAAAGCCTTCAAAATAGGCAGAAGCTCTGTAGTATTAGAAGCCATACGTTGCCCCTCCTATTAGGACTTATTTTGTATGATATATGAAAATATTAAAGGTGTCTATATTTTTGCAATAATTTGGTAAAAATTAAAATTATCTAGGTCTTAAACTTGAATCATATTGTGTATTATTAGTTTCATAGCATTCAGGACATATTTCAGGATCTGGTTTTTGTAATATATCTGTTATATATGACTTAGGATTCATAGGAGTAACACATAAAGTTACCTCATAAATCTCTAAATCTGTTACTTCTGTCCAACATTTACCATGTTCACAAATTTGATCTTTAGATTTTGCATTTCCTGCTATAGAAAAGCCTCTCATTCCGCCTCTAATGACCTCAGCCATAGCTTTTCTAGAAACTTCTAGATCAGTCCTAAAAGCAGCAACTACGAACAAACCTTCAGGCTTAACCTCAGTTCTCCACTCTTTTCCATTAATATCAATGAATTTTCTAAGAATCTGCCCAACCTGAATTCCCGAATGGAAAATGTTCATATTGGCAAATTCTTTCTTTCCAAGGAAATTAACCATCGCTTTACGCATACCTTCTAAACCCAACCTATGTCCTTCACGATCAACGATGTAATAGTTTCCCCAACCTGCAACTACTAGAGTCCTACCAGTATCCATTTTTTGAATAGAATTCTCATTTAAGACTCTAAAAGCATCAATTTCTTTAAGTGATTCAGGAGTATCATCCGCTTTTACAAAACGAGATTGTAAATCTCTAGAAAGCATTGCTAAATTAGTATATTGTTCTGCAGCATTATCATTAATACTCTTTAAACGGTTATCTTCATCAATAAAACGCCGTCTAACTAGCTCATTTTCAGGTTTCTCTACTATTTCTGTAGGACTATAACGATCTTCATCCTCTGCAATCACATAACTACTTGCATAGTCTTCACCAATTGGCTGCTGCTCATTAGGAATTTGATGCTCTTGCTCAGATGCTCGTTGTTCTGCATCATCATCTTCAGAATCTCCATGCTTATAACGTTCTACTGTACGAGGAGGACGAGAATCATCATCTTGCGGATATGGAAGCTGGGATACACCTTCGTAAGCTCCGGCATCCATACTATCTTTACTTAAAGAACCCTTATCTAACCCTTCTTGTCCATTAGAATTACGCTTACGAGCAACACGTCCATGCGTATCCGTATGTACGGCATCTCCACCGCTACCTCCGACACTTAAAGCAGTGCCACCACCAAAGCTACCGCTAGTCCCAACTCCTCCACCACCTCCATCACCACCAGCACCTCCACCAGCTCCGCCACCCTCTTTTATAATTGGACCACGTTTTATAGGATTTAACATTGAATCATAATCAGATTCTAAATCCTGATCAGTAGCATCTGCTGGAGCGATCATAGTAGCACTGCCGTCACCACCACCCTCAACACCTTCTCCACCCGTACCACCAGAAGCCTTAGTATTAACATTTACTCCATCAGTTTCTTCTGGAGATATATCAATTACTGCACCAGATGAAAAAGCCTGTGTCCCAGTACCAGTTTCTGCACTGGAAAGTGCCTCTCTTCCATCTTCATCGGGGTCAATAGGTTTTTGAACATCTTTAGAATCATTGGCATATGCTTTCATCGCCAAGGATGATTTACTATTTTCCTCATCTTCACGTATCCGACGATAATGTTGAGAAGAAGCTCCAGTTCCATCATTAAGAGCTTCTGGGTCATCAACACCTAATCCACCTTCATTTGATTGACCTTTATCAAAACCTTTAAAGTTTTCCATATCACGTTCAAGTTGTGTCTGAGGCATTGTTTGCTGAACAGCCTTACGATCCCATTGTTGTTGTTCCGGTGGGGCTGCTTCTTCAGTAGGTTTCTGTTTAAAACGTCCACCTTGATGAGCTTCCAAATATTCTTTATCACCGGGCATAGAATATTTCCCACCTTTAGGGCCAACACGACTTCCACCCGGCCAATAAATTCTGCCATCTGGACCAGTACCAATTTGACCCCATCCTGCTTTAGAAACATCACTTTTATCAAGATTAGGAATCTCTTTATCTACTCTACCTTCATTAATTTCAGAATATTCTAAATTCTTAAATTGATCCTGCATTGCTTTAACTAATCTAGGTACTTTAGTTTTTCCGACTAAATTAGGTTTTCTTTCATTCTTACCAGCTGACTGAAATTCTGACTCATGCTCAGTTAAAGGAGCTTCTCGTTCAGAACCTGACTCTGTATCTACTTCTGGTATAGCTTCACCAACAGCATCAGCAACTTTACCTGCTCCGCTTATAGCTCCACTTACAGCTCCTCTACCTACTGCACCTACTATAGTAGGAGCTAATCGTGTTGCTACTTTTGCAGCAATAGGTAATACTCTTACAGCAGCAGCCCCAATAGCAGGAATAATAGCTGGGAGAGCTTTATCAACTGCTTCAAGTTCCTCGTCAGACAAACCATCAGTAGCTTTTTGAAACTCTTCTTGTCCTAATACTTCTTTAAGCTTTTCAATACCTTCCTTATCTTCCTCATCTCTATTCTTAACCTTTCGAGGAATATAAGCATCACCAACAGACTGAAAAGGATCGCCTAGATCAGAAACATCACGTTGCTTACTAATGGCATACCATTGACCATTTTCATATGTTAACTCAATTATTACACCATCTGAATCAGCATTTTTAACTAAGATAGCAAAACCTTCTTCAGCATCTTCAGGGATATATTCCCTCATAATAATATTAGGCTTGCGAGAACCTTCTTCAAATTCAGAAGGAGTTTCTAATTTGTTCTTACTTGTATAAATTAAATTACGAACATCCTTGTCCAAACCTTCAATAGGTTCAGACTCTCTATGTTCTCCTTCTTCCCAAGGTTGGTTGGAAACCTCAGCCCATCGTTCATTTTTTTCAGCCATAGGTAGAGGCTTAAATAAGTCACAATACATTTCTTCTTTAACGGGAACATCTAATTTTGTACAATATCCCCCCGCTGCAAAGAAAATACAGGTATGACATTCTTCACCTTCAGTTTCAGGTGGACGATAATTTGCAAAATCAAGTACATCTAATGTATTACGATTATGCTTAATTACCTCTCTAAATCCCTCAAGAGTAAATTCCTTAGCAAATTCAATACCATTTAACGAAGCAGCTAAATGTTCATGTCCAATAGCAGCTAACATATCTTTAACATGAGCATTTCGAGACTGAAGAATCTCTCTTAATGTAGCAAAAGCAGGATCTGATCCTCTTTCGGCATCATCTTTGATTTGAGCTACTTGAGTATAAAAAACCGATGCAGCCTCTTCCCCGTCAGACCCTGAATAAAGGTTAGCTCCATCTAAACGAACAAAAAATGCCCCACTCTTGTGAGACAATTCAACAATATGATCATTATCTTGATATAAACTTACAACATCTACATCTTCTAATTCTTTAATTAATGTATCTAATTCAGAAATATCAAACATTAAAAATCCTAGTTGCCTGAAGGTATTCTCGTAGGCTCTTGAGAAGGTCCAGCACCTCCAAATAAAGGAGCATGTTCCGCACCGACATTTCGCATAGCAGTAGCTTCATTTATATGATCAGGTAATTCTGCAATTGCCCGTGGCCCTTCTGGAGTATTTTGTGCCCAAACGACTTGATCATCATCTAAACCTTTTTCAAGCTCTCCATGCTGCGAATCCTTCGCAGCTTTAGCTTTTGGTCAATCACAATCTTCATCATCATCCGGGCCGGGACCGTCTGCCATTAAACCTAATCCATCAATAGGAGATCCACCACTAGAATTAGGCATCATTTCTAAGTCTTGAGATTTACCATTTTCAGACGGTTCTGCTTTTTCTAAAGAAATAAAATCATCCAGTTCAAAAGTATCAGGCTCATAATATAAAAATGCAGCCATTAGTGCTGGCATCTCAAAAGAAGAAGCACTCTTAGCAAAAAGCATTCCTGCATCCCACCAATCTTGAGTGGGCCTAGAAGAACGATCAGTTAACATTTTATGTACTAGAGTACCTTCCACTAACTCTTCTATATTAGTAGAATCATCTAAATAAAAAGATTTAAGAATAGTAATATCATCAACAAGAGTTAATTCACTTTCCCATTTAGGTAAAGCATGATCAACTGTTGCCCAAATCTTCAAAGCATCTATAGATTTTTCAAATTCACTATCTTCCCCAGACTCATCCTCATCATCATCTTCTCTAGCTTCTCGTTTACGTAAAAATGGTTCAGCTATACTACTTTCCTGATGCTCTTGTGAAACAGGAGGAAGATTAGTATTTTGATCATACTCCTTATCAACTCCATTTTCTGAGGCATACGGATCATCTCCATTATTATTGGAGACATTTATATGAATTTGAGGAGGATTAGCAGGTTCATGATCAGCTGTATGCCATGCCTGAGAATCCGGACACCAGTGATCTGCTTCAGGTAATTCATTATCATCTGCTGTAGTTATCATGCCCTGTTGTTGAGGAACTTTTCTACGTTCAGGTGCTCCTCCATGAGCCTTTTGATCTGGAATATAATTAAATTGTCCTCCAGATCCTTTACGTCGTCCCATCATCTCAGAACCTATCTTAGCATCATATGGTTCTTGTAAATCTCCATATTCTTCATGATAATCCGCATCTTGCTTCTCTATATGAGAAGTTTCAATAGAATCAATCATTAAATGTAAACCATTCAAAAAATCTAAATCTGACTTAGATTGGACCATTCCATACCTCCGGAGGAATACCTAAAATTACAGGTGGTTCAAATGTATTACAAAGATAATATACAGTAGACAATGGAGTCTCTCTCATAGACATTATTTTAAATAATTGGAATAAATCTATATCTACAAGCTGCACAGAAGGACCATCTGGCCCAGCAGTCTCTACCGCTACCCATCTATTAGGGTAATTTTCAGCTAAATCTATTCTATTTTCCATACACCATTGAACATTGGATGCACGACCTATTTCAACTTCTGCTTTCATTTTAGCCTTTCCTATCTCCTTCTTTACCTTTGCTATCATACCTTTCCTAATATCCTTATACGTTTCTTGGAGGACTATAATTCCTATTAACTGCACTAAATGAGTCTAATGCTGGATCTGAACACGTATTATTTACAGGAGTAGGTTTCCACTTTCCAATATACTGCTTATCTACTATATTTAAAAACCTTTCATATAGATAATACCAAAAATTCTCAGAAAATTCTGTAATTTCACAACCACGAGTATTTTTATCTCGCTTAGACTCAGATAACCATCTATCGACAACAAGTTGTTTCCAATCATCAAAATTTAATTGATAAGATTCATTAGGAACAACTTGTTTTCCGGGCGTAGGCATTCGCATAGAACTGTAACCACCTACATCTGCATAATAAAAATCATCAAAAACTTTCCATAATGCATCTTGGTATTCATTATAGTTCTGAAATTCCCTTCTCCCGACTTCGCCGGGTTTATACCTAGTTTGTTTCACTACGGCTCCACTGGAGCAGTTTTTTCTATTTGATTAGGACACCAACGTCCCGGCTCAAAATTAGGCTCAGGTTCCGGTTGGATCCGTGGGCTTATTTTCGGTGTTACTTTCGGTGTTACTTTCGGATTCGGCATTTTCTACCTCATTAGCTAAGAATCTATAAAGTTTTAATTTTAATTCATAACCACAATCAACACCAGTTCCCCATCTAAATGTTGTAGGAACTAATGCTAATAATGTTCTTGCTAAAAATTCATCAATTTCTAATTGTTCGACAGTAATTATTGGCTCAGTTGGATCAACTGGTTTAACTTTCTTTCTTCTATTAAAAGCACTAATACCTTTCCAAACATCATATCTAAATGAAGACCATTTAGTTACTAAATCTTCTAATGGAGCGTTGGGAATTAACTGGGATCCAGAAAACATTATCCAATCTAAAAGAAGTAACTCATCTTCAGTTACTTCAATAAATTCTAAAATAGGAATGTTCCAAATATCATCAAGAACCATCTATTTATCCTCTACCAACGGTAGATTAGAAACTGCCTCAAGCAGCTTCTATATGATCTGGATCTCCTCTTTTATGCCCACATTTTAGTTTTTTATCATGCTTTCCTAAATAGGAAGTAATTAAACTAGTAACCGTATTTGCAGGATCAGAAGGATCCTGATCTTCAAAAGACCAATCATCCATCGCACCACCAGAAACAGGTGCTACCCTATTAGGATTAGTGCCAACAGACGCAGTCTGTCCTGATGAACTTGATGAGCTAGGCAATCCACCATAATCTTGTATCGCACTCCGATAATCTGCCATACCTTGTGCAGAGTCCGATACAGATGCAGTACCATATTGAGCCATAGGCGACCATGATACCGTGGGATCATACTGGTCGTAACTTTCAACATCTCCGCCACCTACTCTATAATCAGCAGTAGTTTCCATGAATCCCCCACTGATATTCACTTGACCACCACCACCTGCTTGACATGAACTACAACCACCGCCACTAGAGCTAGTAGCACCACCACTAACAGGATCGGCCACCGCAGCAGCAGATCCACTCATAAGTGCTTTATCTAATGAATCTTCACGAGGATTATCTTCAGTAATCTGAGTACCACAAACAGGACAAGTTTCTTTTTCAGAATCTGGATCATGTTTGCCCAAATATACTTTAATTAAATCTATAGATTTAGATGCAAAATCGCCTAGTTGATCTTTATTCATACCAGTGCGAGTTTTCTTTCCAGAACGAAGTCGTCCAAGTTCTGCACCCATAAATCTACGTTGTTTTTCAGATTTAGCTGGCATTAACTACCCTTGGTAGGACCAAGAACGAGATTCTTCTTCTAAGTCCATACTTTTCTCAAGTCCTCTATGAGGTATTTCTATACCTTCAGGAGTGAATTTAGGAATTCTTTGCCTCTTAGTCCCATCAAAAGGTGTCTCACCAGAATCAGATTTAGGTTTATTCCATGCTGCAGGATTACCGCCAGTAATATCTTGTCTTTTACTTCCATCAAATGTTTCATCAGTATCGGCAGCAACTAAGTGCTCTTGTCCAGTTTCTGTATGTGTACCTGCTACTTTCATAGGAATTTGTTCATTTAACTTGGTTTCTTCGCCCTTCCGTGGAAGGAAAGTTTGCCCATAAACCTTTGGTGGCTTAGGCCACTGTCTGGGATCTTGCTCTGTAGTTGCTTCTTGAGGATCATAGCCTTGTTTACCTACATATCCATCAATAGCCTTAATTAATGCTTCTTCAGCAGCTGTATCAGAAAGCACTATTACAGGTTGATGTGACAATATTGGAGAATCATAATTATTACAATCATCAACAGATTCCATCATTTGATCACGAAGAACAGGTTCTTCTTTAGGAGAATAGATATCTACAATAGATAATCTGTTCATCCCACTATAGTCACCAATTTTAATTTTATCGTCTGCAACTTCTGGGAAATCTTTGCGTCCTTTAAAATCAGGCATTACTATCCTCCGTATTTGAAAACTCTTCTTCTAAATCTGCCTTTAATTTATCCGTAATTCCATAAATAGATTTTCTAAGCAACCTACGTAAAGCATTACGTTGAGCAGATTCTATATAAAAACCTTCTAATATAGTTAAAGTTTCTCTAACTATACCAGAAACGGCCTTATCATACTTATTATCCCAACCCACATGGATATTATCATCATCCATTAATTTAACTCATGTAAAACAATTTTATCAGAAATTGAGAATTAATTCACGTAAAATTCAATTTGACACTCTGTAGAACAAAATGTCTCTCCGCCATCTCCATCAATTATACAATCTTCACAAAGGCTTCCGTCACAAAAATCGCATTCTGTAGTATCATCAGACCAATCACCACAAATTATACAACTCATTTAAAAATTTTTACCATCTCAGTTTGAGTTCCTTGAACTTTAATCCTAAAAAAAGGAACCACTCCCTTTATTCTTTGCCTATTCATCATCCATTGAAAATGATAACACTTATCAGGATTATTGCAGTCATAATGATGTAAAACTAATTTCTCTTTTACATCCATATATTTAAATAAACGGTAACCTCGTTCAAAATCGGAAGTAATTACCGTAATCTCTTTTATCGGATAACTATCATAAAAAGGTCTTTCTCTAGACCAACGCTTAGATTTACAGGATGCACACTCTGACTTATGAAGTTGTACTCGCTTACCACATTCTCCAATGCAAAAATTATCAGGGAATTTTAACGTTACCCACAAATTCTTATAAGAATCATGCCTAACTAAACATTTTGCTCCAGCCCACCTACCCTGATGAAATCTACCTTGAATTCTTTTATGTAATGTACAAACATTAAAACCCGCTTCACCTGTAGGACTAACATGCCATATGTCAGGATCATGATTAATAACGTAAGTCTGATTAACACCTTTAGCTATACGATACCACTGTTTCCACTCTAATTTGCTATGTATATTAACATAAACTAACTGTGGAGTATCAGTATTTGACATTATATAACCTTAAAAACCAGTATCTATAGGCACAACAGTAGCAATAGGTGGAATTATTTCTATAGATTCTTCAAGAACATCACATACCGCTAGTTCTAAAGATAAAATATCATCTCGTTGCATACGATACACTTCTGAAAAGACTAAAGTAACAGTTTCTAACCTATTTTGTCCAACATTTAGAGAAATTTGTTCTAATTTTTTTACGATATCAGATGAGTGATACACTGTCAATCCAGCTTTAAGATACGAAACTTCCGAAGCAAATTTAACACATAACTTAGATATTTCGGCTACTGTTCCACCGTTATCCCACAAATTCCTAACTGCTAAAAGTCCATCAGTAACTGTTCCAACACAACAACTTTCAAATAAATTAAGGGTTAAAGTTTCTATATCTCCATATAAAAATTCAATAATACGTTCTGGTGGTTCTGTCTCATATAAAGTTAATAAAATATCTAAGAGATTTTCTGCATCTCTTAAAGAACCATCTGATTTTCCTACTATACCCATTAAGACATCATTAGAAACTTTACACTCTTCAACAACACAAATCTTACCTAGCTTCTCTAACATAGCTTCTGGACCAATTTTAATAAATTGAAGAAACTGACATCTAGAAGATAATGTCAAAAATGCCTTATCAGTATCAGTAGAATCTGAAGGAAGTTCAGTTGTACAAAAAACAAAATGCACATGTCTTGGAGGTTCTTCAACCACCTTTAACAGTGCATTTATTGCAGCAGAAGTTAACTGATGAGCCTCATCAATAATAACGAATTTTTTAGATACATGACGAGGACGAAAGGAAAGATTCTCCACAAGTTCCTTAATATCATCAATTCCTCTATGAGAAGCTGCATCTAATTCTTCTGCATCGTAAAGAGCATATTTACACCCTTCACAAGCCTCACAAGGAGTAAATCCACTTAGATTTTCACAATTAGCAGCCTTACAAAGAATTCTTGCTACAGAAGTTTTTCCGCTACCACGAGGGCCACGAAATAAATATGCATTAGCTATACGATTTTTCAATACTGCATTAGAAAGGATACGAGAAATTGCTACTTGTCCAACAAGTTCATTTAAATTCTGAGGACGATATTTATTATATAAATTAGTCTGAGTAACCATTAACGCCCCAAATAAGGAAAATCTATTTCTGATATACGCTTATAAAAAGTATCAACTTTATTCATAGCTTCCGTATTTTTACCTATAGTAGCTATATAATATAAATGCTCTAATCGTTCATACATTTTATTAAGTCTTTTAGTATAGCCTCTACGAGTTTGCATATCCGTAGCAGAGGCTTTTGCATTCTCTAAAGCCTCAAATTTATCATCTACCTCGTTAATTATCGAAGTTGTAAAAATTTCATAAGCTTTAACTAATTCATCAATTTCATCTACACCTACATCAGCTTTAATAACAAACATATCTTTATCAAGATTCTTTAAAACATCAAAACTACCCTTTGAATAAGGCATACAATACACAGATTGACTATGTAGAGCTGCACCCACTCTACGCAAGTTACGATGCAACCTTACTCTACGAGCTGACTCTTTTGAACCTAGATCAAAGAAAGCAAATGACCATTCTTTAATACCATTATCCATACTATGCACCTGTATAAATTATATTTCCTGCTGGTGTATGAATATGTGGCTTATGTGAAACTTTATCTTTAGTAGCTAAATCTTTAAGTAGTACATCTGCAACATCTTCAGCCTTAGCACCTGCTGGAAATCCTTTAATTAATTCAACTGTAATTGATTCACCTTCAATAGTTACTTGAACCTCTTTATTACCTTCAGTTAGTACAAAAGTTTTCATTATACTTTCACCTTTACTTGAACTTCTTTAACTTTCCAATTACGTTTTTTAGCTTCTTTAACCATTTTTTTAGCAGTAAGATCTTCCATAACTCCACCAATATCTGCTGATCTAGTAGTATTTATAAGATAGAAATATTTTCCAGTTATCGGATCACGATCCTTTTCTAATGTATAAGTTAAATTATGCTCAGAGGCGATAGATTTAAACAATTCGACATCTTCTGCTTTTAATTGAGTTCTAATTTTATAAGTTACGTAGCAAGGCATCTCTTACTCCTTTTTTAATGTATGTTAAGTATACCATATATAGTATCCTAAGTCAAGTTAATTCAATAAGACCGCTCTAATAGTAAATCCTTGATCATTTAGTATCGGATTACTAGGAACAGTTCCTACATAATCTGCACCACTAAACATATAACGTTCCAGATGCTTACAGCACTTAGGATCACACTTAGAAAATTTCCAAGCACTACAAGTACAATACGCTCTAAGGTCTTTTCCTACTCTAATTTCATAAACTTTTTCAGTTGTTTCACTTTCTATTTGAGCTAATATTTTCATAATTAAATTCTCTATTTGCACTATTTCCTTGTTTTATTGCATCTTTATTATTGTATCTATCTTTAATTTCTAACCATTCTTCTGAAGGGATAATACGCTCAATTACGTACCAATCTCTTACTTTTGAACTTCCAGCTGCTTTTTCAAGAATCCTTAACCACCACTCTGGGGTTTTATGTTTTCTAAAAAATTTATCTGCTCGTTGTGCATCTTCCGCTGGAATATTAACTGATATTTCTACCCTAGATTTATCAATTGTTACTGGAAATAACCTACCGTCCACTGGCATAACACCTTCTGACTGAAGCATATCCGGTCCCTTACCAGTTAACGGTTTTCTATATAACCAAACAACAGGTGGTCCTTTCATTGCATTCTCATCTACTATAGGTTGACCTGCTTTTTTAGCCTCTAAATACTCATCTGTTACGCCTACACCATTTTCAGTTTCTATTACATATGAAGGTGGATAAATATTAGATTCACATAATTTTAAATATCCAGAATCAACTATTTTTTCTAGATGTTCTAAACATGTATAGTGGTAAAAAATCATATTTTTTCCTTTTGATTCATTCGATTACTCTGTTACTTTCTCATTTAATGATTCATTCCGCACCGTTGTTACTTTCACATCTTATGATTGTGCGTTTTGCTCTAATCGAGCAAAACCGCACGTACAGAAGAAGCTTCCACATCAGTAGCTGCTGCTTCTAAAATATCTGCATTAACAGGTGTAGCATCTGCAGCTAGGCTTAAAGCAGCATTACGCAATGTTGCATCTTCTAGCATATCCATATTTTGTAGACGATCAATTAGAGTTTGAACTCTACGCATAGTACGACCATCTAAATTACCATTTGAAGTTGCTTTACGAATAACATCTGCTACATCTCTAGCTTCAGATCGTAAACCATTCATAGAATCTACAGCCCATTTCAAGTACACATCATCTGAATTATCTGCATCAGATATAATATCGGACATAGAAGCTACATAATAAATAGCATTCATATTAAACTTACTACGAACAATTTCCGGATCGGGATAATAAGGTTCAAGCTTATCCCAATATTCAGCATACTTTTCTAAATATTCAGCTCTACGTTCGGTATAACTTTCAATAAAACTATCTACTCTAGAGTAAAAAACAGCTTTTTGACGCTCTACCACAGCCTTTAACTTATCAAAGTTAGTAAATGGAACGAAATAAGAACCAGTAAGAACGAAATTAAATCCGTAACGCTCCGCAGCAGAACGAGCTTTACCAATAATATTTAAGAACTCATTTTTATGCTTTGCATCTAATAACCGCTTTTTACCAAGAGCAGCAAATCCCGGAACCTGAGCAGAACCCAAATTCAAATCCTCAGCAGTAAGTCTAGCTTCCATAGACCAAACACCGCCTTGAACTTGGCACAATATACCCTTACGCCATAACCCTTGAGTCGAATTTTGATTTAATGAACTAGTCATAATATCAGCAGTAGAATCTCCTTCACCGTTATAAGAAAAATTAGTTTTAATATCTGTAACCATTTAGCACCGTTCCTTTTTTAATCTAAAAGTATTATACCATATATTGTTGTTTAAGTCAAGAATTAATTTAAATTAACTGCTCTAAATGCTGACTCCATTACCACCTTATTTAGAGCTTTTAAATCAATAGGTTCTTCAGCTTGAGCGAATTCACATCGCTCTCTAGCCCATGCACGAGAAGCTTCAATATCTTCTTTACGCAACTGAGCTAATGGAACAATTTTACTAGCAGCTTCAATCAAATGATCTAAAGTCACTCTATCTAACTCATCATTAAATGCTTTAAACATTGCTGAATGGACAACTCGTTCAAGTTCCGCACCAGAAAATCCAGAAGTTAGTCCAACAATTTTAGATAGATTTTCTTCAATTTCATCAGTTAACTGATTATTTTTAAGCAACTGAATTTTAAGAATTTCTTTTCTATCTGTATTTGTAGGAAGATCTACCCAAAATAGAGCATCAAATCTACGTAACAAAGCTGCTGGAAGACTTAATGCTTCATTAGCTGTAGCAATTACATAAATTAATTTATCTTTCGGACGTTCTTCCATCCAAGTTAAAAGTTGACCAAAAACTCGTTTAGTTACTCCAGAATCTGAATTACCAGAAGATTCTGCTCCAGCCATACCTTTTTCTATTTCATCTATCCAAACCGCAGCTGGTGCGAGGCTTTCAATCTGAGAAAGAACCATACGCATACGTTCTTCAGACTGTCCAACTAAAGAGCCAAATACCTTACCTAAATCAAAACGAATTAAAGGCAATCCCCATTCACGAGATAAACATTTAGCTGAAAGGGATTTACCAGTACCCGGAGGTCCAAGTAAGAATAATCCTTTAGGATTAGGAAGACCAAATTCTTTAGCTTTTGGGCTAAGAACAGCCTTTTTACGCTCACTTAACCAAGACTTTAAATTACCTAATCCACCAACTGAATCAAGATTATCAGGATAAGGCCAGTACTCTAAATAACCAGTTTTTTCAAGTATTTTAGCTTTTTCTTCCATAATAATATCGGCATCTAAACGAGCAGTTCCAGTATTCATTTTTGACTTAACCATAGATAAAGCTAAAGAAGATTCAACTTCATCTTCAGTCATACCAGAAGCATTAGAAATTACTTGAATTCTATGCTCGTCAGAATCCCACGTAAAAATTTCTTTATATTGAGTTGCCATAGAATCTACAATAGAAGTAATTTGATCAGTATCTGGCAAGGTATAAGTTAAAGTCTGAACAAACCGTTCCAATTCAGGAGCAACTTTATAAATTGGAGATAAAATAATAACAGTACGATTTTGTCCGATAGATTTCCAACGAGAATAAGCGTCTATAAAAGACTGAACACGTACTGGATCAGGATTTTCTCCGATAAAAGCATGATAATTACAAAGAATTGCTACAGAATTATCTGCGAAGCTATCTACAGATCCACATACTTCATCTGGATCATCTCCTCGTCCACTATTATCCCAACCATTTGTAACTTTCCAAACATGGCAAGATAATCCACCATTAATATCATCACAAACCTTTTCAATTTCTGCTATTGCTCGGACAGGTTCTAAAGCTGTTACGTACAATATTGGATATCCAGCTCGAATATAAGAATTTAATTCATCTCTAAAGTTCATACTACACCTCTTTTTTTCAACGTGTAAGTATTATACCAGAGTTAAATCCATAAGTCAATAGAATTTGTGATGAATTTAGGAATTTAAAATTGAATTCAATCTATCCTTTGGTGTTGATCCTGAAGAGTGTGTACAACCATCCCACTTCCAATCACATCTTAAACAACGATGAGGTAGATCTGGAGTCATAGTAGGATCATCAAAATGAACAATTCCTACAGATCCACATTGTGGACAACATTCAAAATCTGAACCATCTGTATATTCATTAACTGAGTAATAAGCCTGCATTTTTACCTCTATAATCTAGGAGTATACTAATATATATATATAAGATCTATTAATAATATAACATATATAAAAAGTATATTTTTTAGATATAATTTAGTTGAATTATAAGTTAATCTCTGTTATAATAGTAAGAGTTCTTAGAACTATAAAGCCTCTTTTATTAGTATGTTACTAATGTAGTACATTAATAAAGGATAAAAATCATGGAAAGAAAAACCTATATACCATCTACTTTTGATTCAGACCATTTATCTCATATCCAGAACCGTAGACTTAATACTAGGCAAAGATTAGAACAATATTTAATAGATAATCCTGTTGGAAAAATTAATACTGGGGAATTAAGTAGATCATTAGATGTATCAAGACAATTAATATGTAGTCTATTGGATTCTTTAGGAGAAACTAGGCATAAACGTGAACCATCGATTCCAAGTTATTGCATAATTTGTGGAATTCTTGTTAGTAAAAAAGCTACATATTGTAGAACTCATTCAAAAGTTCTTGTACGCACTCTCGGTCAGTATTATCAATGTAGAATTTGTAAAGAATATAAACTCTTAGAACTTTTTGCAAAAAGTAATAAATATCGTCCAACTAAAGCAGATGCTGATCCAAATTACTCAGAGACTAGATATGAAACTAGATGTCTAGAATGTAGAGCAAAATGGCAGAGAGACTACTATCAGTCTGATAAAGGAAAAGAAAGACAACGTGAATTAACCAGTAACTTGTCTAAAGCCTATCCTGAAAGGCAACGAGCATACTATCAAGTATATAGAGCAAGACAGGATGGAGATTTGCCACAAGAACCTTGTTTTAATTGTGGAGAATCTGATACACAAGCAATTCACCATGATTACTCAAAACCCCTAGAAGTTTCTTGGGCATGTTCACTCTGTAAATATTTAATAAAAACTATTCCATATACTCCCGATCCATTAGAAGATGGTTTTAGAAAATTCGTTCACGCTACTCGTGGTAGAACTAATAATCTAGGAAAATGGATTCAAATTCTAAAAAAACATTATTCAGCACCAATTCTAACCAACCAAATATTAATAAGTTCTATTAAAGAATATAAACAAATAAATGGACTAGGTAAGCAGTATGAAGTAGTAGCTTCTCAGTATACTGAAAAGTTATTAATACAAGATTCCCCCAACACAACTCCAGAAAATCCTTCTTAAAATTGGGGCTTGACTTACAGTTAGTTAGGGTGTAGAATACCCACATATTCTCTTAAATCGTCAGTCTTATCAATATGACAGAGAATAAATTGCAAGGGCAGCTTCGTCCCAAAAGAAGCAAAGGATTTTAATGGCACAGGCTACACAAACGGTAATGGAGGAAATCGTGGATGGACGAGAAGATTACTTAGATTCTTCTGATCTTCGGTCTTTCCAACTCGAACTAGTTCGACGAATTACTAGAGATGCTCTAGAAAAAGTAGGTAATGATCCTACAGCAATGTCAAAGGATGAAGTTCGATTCCTAGTGTCCTCTTATTATGGAGTACAGGACTTACGTAAGTTATTAAATAATAGAGTGTCAGCTCTTTCTAAGCGTGATGATCCTGCTACTATGTTTGACTTTGTAGTTAACGGAATTGATATAACCGAAAAAAATATAAAAAAGTTTTTGGCTGTAGTTTCTGCTAACTCTCCAGTAGGTCAATGGGCAGAGTCAATTAGAGGAATTGGTCCAGTAATATCAGCAGGGTTTCTTGCTCATATTGATATAGAAAAGGCTCCAACAGTAGGTCATATATGGCGGTTTGCAGGTCTTGATCCTACATTAGATTGGTTAGGACGAGAAAAGGCTGCTGCATTAGTAAAGGAAGTAGCCGATACTCGTGGTGGATCATTAACAGAAGAACAGTTTGCTCAGGTAGCAACACTTGCTAATCGACAAGCTGATAATCTAATGGTTCAAACTAAAAACTTCGCAGAATCAACTGGTAAGGGTGATTACCTTTCTAAAGATAACGTAGTAAAAACTTTAGCTAAACGCCCTTGGAATGCAGATCTTAAATTGATATGTTGGAAAGCAGGGGAATCTTTCGTAAAAACCTCTAATCATCCATCAGATATCTATGGACATATTTACGCTGAACGTAAATTATGGGAAATCCAACAAAATGAAAATGGAGCCTATAAGGAACAGGCGGATGCAAAAGCATCTAAAGTCGGTCGATCAACAGACGCTTATAAATCGTATTCAATAGGTAAATTACCACCTGCTCATATCCATGCTCGTGCAAAACGGTATGCAGTAAAAATGTTCTTAGCACATTGGCATCATGTGGCGTATGAATTGCAGTACGGTACTCAGCCACCTAAACCTTATATCTTAGATCAAGGTGGTCATACTCACTACGTTGCTCCACCAAACTGGCCTATGGCGTAATTAGAGATAGGGCTATCTGTAATGGATAGCCCTATTAAATCAGTGTAATGGAAAGTAACACTTGGAGGGAATGAATCAGGGTCAAAGAAAGTAACAACCTATCAGAATGAATCAATGTCACAGAAAGTAACAAGATCCCTGAATGAATCACCGTTAACGAAAATAACAAGGTTGGAGAATGAATCATTATGATTGAGCGTAACAGTATAATTGAATGAATTAATGAAGGTGAAAGTAACAATTTTGCAGAATGAATCATGGTAAAAGAAAGTAACATATAATAAGAATGAATCAGTAGTTCTGAAAGTAACAACAGCCGAGAATGAACCAAGGGGACGGAAAATAACAATCTCCTGTAGTGAATTATTGCTAGAGAAAGTAACATAAAACTTAAATGAATTATATGAGGCTTGAACGTACCACAAATAATAAATGAATCATCCCCTTCGATAGTATCATCCTCGACGAATGAATCACCCCCTTAGATAGTATCACCCATTTTGAATGAATTACTTGACTTAGCAAACGATATCTGGTATAATAACAACAGTAAAAATTTATTAAAGGAGCATATAAATGCTAGCACGTAGAAATAACTTCCTTCGTAGACCCTCAATGTTCTCTAATTTGGTAGAGGAATTCCTATCCCCTAGTTATCTACCTCATCGTAGGTATCAAACGGAATCTACATCTTCTGTTTTTGATGTTATTCAAAAAGTAGATGAAGAGCATAATACTGCGGTAACGCATATGTTTTTACCCGGAATAACTTCAGAACAAGTAGATGTTTCTGTAAATGGCTCTACAGGTATGATTAATATCGTAGTTAATACAGATGATTCTAAAACAACTGATGTTACTAAGCAGTTCTATTCAGAGCGTATGCAAAAAGCCTTCCGTATGTCTTCAGATTATGATGTAGAACAAACTACAGTAGAACTAGCTAATGGTGTATTAACTCTTACTACGCCACGAGTTACTGAAGTCTCTAAGGCTGTTAAATTACCTATAAATACTAAATAATAATATTGCTCCCCGAAGGCAGAAGTCGCATAAGCACTTTCATCTTTCTGCTCTCCTTACAGCTTATGCGGAATTTTGAATATATGACAACGCCTAGGGGAGCTTTTAAAGAAGATTAATATGTTTCCATTTTTTGTAATAGCTTGTACATTTATAGCATGCGGTATTCTCTATCTTTGTTGGAAAATAGTTGTAGGCATGATACTATTGCCTATAAAAATTGCAACAACAGTATCTAAATCACCAACACCTGAACATGATTATTTTGCTGATGATACAGATGCTATTTGGATTAAAGGTATAGAAGGCCAATATTTTAGATATGATTTAAAAATAGATTCTATAGATGGTCCTAAAAAATACGAACAGATAACGGCAATGAATGAATTTATCGAGTCATACGGAATACCAGAAAAAGGAAAGGAGTTGGTAAATGTTTAAGAATTGGTTTGGTAAGGCTACTGTCTATACACAAGAAGATGTTACGCATTTGAAGCACCAGATAACAGAAATGGAACACTTATTAGAATATGCACAACAGTCAACAACTCGTGCAACTAAACAAGAACGAACTAGTCTAACTACAAAAAGTCTATCGACTTTAAAGAATGTAAGGGAATTTTTAGATAAAGTGGAAGTGAAGTAATGTTTGATTATGCATGTAAAGTTACTCGTGTAGTCGATGGAGACACTATCGATGTAAACATTGACCTAGGTTTTTCTGTCTGGCATAAAGCCAGAGTAAGAATGTTAGGAATAGATACTCCTGAGAGCAGAACTCGTCGATTAGAAGAAAAGGCACTAGGATTAGCTTCTAAAGCCAGACTGAAAGAAATGCTTAAAGGTAATAAGATTAAAATTGAATGTTCTAAAGAAAAAGGAAAATTTGGAAGAGTACTGGCTATAGTTTGGGCAACTGATAAAGACGGTAATGAAATTAATTGCAATGATCAGTTGTGCATTGAAGGGCATGCCAGACCTTATTTTGGGGGGAAAAAGGTTCCGTGGATAATAAATTAAAAAAAGGTTTTATCAAATATGACAACATTTTCAGGTCCAAATAGATTTAAATTAACTCCTTCTCAGGAAAGATTACGAGAAATGACACCTGTAGTAGAACGACATGGTGGAACAGTTCCAAAAGATTTTGATATTGATGAGACTCATTGGGTTCTTCCTAGATTAGGAATTACTGATTATGAAGGATGTGACGAAGCAGTACTAAAGGGACATTTTGTAATTAACGTTGCAGGAGAAATACAATCTGCAGCAGATATACAATCAGATATAAATCCCGGTACTAATACCGTACAAAAGACACTAAATAAATTAGCAAAGATTATTGATGAAAAATTAAAAGAAGATGAAACTACTAAGGTAGTTGTGCATTGTGCTATGGGAATGGAACGAAGTCCATTAACAGTAGTGTGGTATCTTCATAAGTATCATCAGATATCTATAGATGATGCATATGAAAAAGTACGAGCAATTAGACCAATAGTCTTAGATAGGCGAGATTGGATTCAATATTAAGGATAGGTGAGGTAAATAAGATGGCAAATCTAATGAAACCCTTAGTTAAAGTTTTATTTCCTAATTCCCAACTAGTAGAAACTCAGGTATTAGAAGATAAAGATAAGTTAATGGGGATTAATAAGGGAGTAATTACCAATCAGAATAAAAGAATAAGAGATTTAGAAGAACTAAATCATAAAATTTCTCTAGAAGTAGATTCTACTAAGAAAGAAATGCTTAATGTAACGCAAAAAGCTGAAGCTAATCAGAAAACTCTAGCAGACTTAAAACATGAACTTACTAAATTAGAACAAATAGGGTCAGAAACTGATAAGTTAAAATTAGCTAATACACAAAATACAAATAAAATTCTTAAATTACACACTGAATTAGATATAAAAAATAAAGCACTTCAAGAAATAGAACAAAGACAAAAAGAT
>Ga0208179_1000300_pt1 | contig 35589 bp, 42 predicted proteins | sample Malvired_Geostar_FD_184238 | JGI IMG/M metagenome (GOLD analysis project Ga0208179, IMG submission 184238) | Marine viral communities from the Global Malaspina Expedition - Malaspina viral metaG DeepMed_Geostar (SPAdes) (version 2) | ecosystem: Environmental > Aquatic > Marine > Oceanic | place... | reverse complement strand
CTTTTAGGACATAGTAGAAGTTCCCCAATTGTTTTTATCTTAAGCCTTTGTAAACAATTCAGAAGCCTTGTCGCCTGAGTATTACTCAGCACGGACGTATCTAAATCTTCTATTTTTATTTCGGCTGTTTTATTATTTATCTGCATAATTTACTCCTCTATGGTTACATACTCTAATGTATTTGCTTTAATCGCAGCCTCTTCTTCTAATGAAATGAGAAATTCATCAACAGCAGATTTGCGAATTAATCTACTTCCCTCCAGTTTTATTGACTTGATTGTTCCATCTGTAAGTAATTTTCTAGCTTTAGTAATTCCGCACCTTATATAGTCAGCGAATTCGGGGACTGTCATTAATTCACTATTTGTTTCCATATCCATAATCTACTCCTCTATCTCTACGTAGCCGTCTTGTGTCCAACGATACCATGTTCCGTTCTCTTCTTTAGTCCACGCACCAAGTTCATTTTTCGACCCACCAAAGTAAGGTCGTGCTAGGTCTGCCTCTATAAGTAGTTGGCTGATAGATGGATTGTCTGTTGATTCTATCCACAATTCACCTAGTACTCTGCCATACTTATCAAAGCCATGTGACTTGAGAATCAAAGTGCCTTTATCAATTATGTAAGCAGTCCATTTATATGTTCTGCCAGACTTATACGTTTTTGATTTAGCAACAGGAGTGGATATTCCCTCGATGAGATTTATAAGGAATTGTTTTGCCTTCAGACCAAGTATCTTTTCTTTCTTGTCAGAGGTGCGAGACTCTGGAGTATCTATTCCAGTTAATCTTATTGATTTATTAGTTGCAGCTTGGTCAAACCCTAAGTCAATGTACTTAGTGGAGATAGTATCGCCATCATTAATCTTTTCCACGTAGTCAATTTTATATTCATACATATCGGTTCACCTCTGCATTAATTTTAGGGAAATTTCGTCTTGCCAGTTGGTTTAGTTCGCTCCAAATGATGGCATGGGATTTCTTCCGTAGTGTTATTGAGTGAAGGTCCTCTTTGTTCGTGAATTTTTTAAAAGCATAATGGATTGATGTAAGCATTATGTCTTCAGTCCACATCTTAGATGGAGCTATCGCTCCCGGTTTTGAAGTAGTACCCCTTTTAGATAGTTCAATTTCTATTTTGTGACGTATCGTTTTTCGTGGATCGCCATCGTTTATAAGGGCATTGTCTTTACCTAACGCCAGACCTTCCCAAAAATCTACACATGCTTTCGTGTCAATACTTCTATGCAGCAGTATTAAAGCTACAGAAGGTGCTATTGGTAATTTCAACATCTTTGACACAGTTTCTTGGAAGTATTTAATTGCATCTAAGCCTTCGTCACTCTCGTTAAGGTGGCTGTCTATAGCTACTGAAAGAGGATTGCTAATTGAATAGCGGTGATTCCCCTGAGATGTCTCATATCGCAGGAATCTATACATCCACCTAGCTACTCCCGCTCGATAGTTATGATGCTCCTTCCCTAGCAAATAGAGGGTGTCTGCATTTGTCCTTGCCTTGTTTTGATCCATTGCAATAAAATCTTCAAAATCATATCCTGATAAAATAAGACTTTCATGTGATGTTCCTGTGTTTACCATCGCAGTCAACCGGTGGTGTCCATCTGCCAACTTGTGGTCAGGACTTATCCTAATGGGGTCAAACAAACGATCATTATATTCACCACTTAGCATCGCTCTTTCGAGAGATTCTAGTAAGGGCTTGCTTAGTCTTCTGTTCCCTATAGAATTTCCCAAAAGGATTTTCGCCTCGTTGGGTGTAATTAGGATTTTGTCTAAGAATATTCCGTTCCCTAAATCAATTGGGAAAGTTACTGCCTTTGCCTTTTTACTCAATAGTGTAGTCATTCCTGTCTCCTTCATTGTATAATAGCCCGACCGTTCCATTATCGTTAACTTGTAAAGATTTAGTTGATCTTACAAAATTTGCGATTGCATCACTTGTGATCGTTTCATCTTTTACGATACTTACTCGTTGTGCTAACTTGTCTAAATCTTGTGATCCACTAGATTTAATTATCTCTTCACATACTTTAGCTACTGTTAGTTCTCCTAGAACTTGATCGCTCTCGCCTAAGTTCATAGACCTGAATATTACCTTATCTGTATAAGAGTTTCCATACTCCGATTCTATGACCTTATCAAGGTAGGTTACTTCAAAGCCTCTTGCGGTTGAAGGGGCGGCATCATTTCCTTTACGCCAATACATAGCAACGTCAGCTACGTTATTACCCTGTGCATTTTTGTAAGTGTCGATCTTTTTTAACTCGTGCATCATTCTTGTGCGGTTATGTTTCATACTGGAACCATACAACTCACCTGCTTTATTGGTATGATCTATTGTGACTGAGGTAGTTCCCTCACCTAGTGTTCGTAAGGCATTGAAGTAGCGTTTTATACTCTCATCGTCATTTGCACTACCATCAATGGCGGCAGATAAACTGTCAATCACGAGGTAAGTTGGTGATCCAATATCAGCTACAATAGTTGCAACCTCATCAATCTCATCTGGTAGACTTCTATCCATTCTCTTCCACAAGATACCTGATTTCTCTGGATCAGTTAAACCAAGTCCTTTTTGAATTGCATACAATCTGTTTTTAAAAACTGAAGATTCCTCTTCCCAATCTAGCCAGATTACATTCCCTTTAACGGCACTTATACCTGCCGTAGAGATGCCTCTATCTACTAAAACGCATGTGAGTAGGCTAAACATACTTTTACCCGACCCACCTTTAGCATATACCATATTGCTTGCACCCTTAACAAAGAACGGATTTACAAAAAAACTTCTAGGTGATTCATTAATATGCAGATCGGTCATTTCTATTGCAGGAGTACCTTCACGATGCAGGTCAATGATAGCATCGAAAGCCTGATTGATTATGGTACCCCATGATATTTGTGCAAAGTCATCAGTTTTTTCTGAGAGAACTTCTATCAACCTACGTTTGGTAGAGTAATCTAATAAGCTAACATTAGTTCTTTCGATACGTTCTTGTTGTTTTCCGATAGTAGGTAAGTCAGCGTATATTGTAATCTCTGCTTCTGTTACTCGTTTCCTAACTTCCCATACTCTGGTAGCACGTATCTTTACTCCATACTGATTGAAGATAACATCAATAACTGTACCTTCTTTTCTCACTTCCATATTTGATTTCAACTGTTCACTACTAACCATAGTTATATAACCTCTTCTTAGTTTTTTGCTTTACTACATTCTCTTCATTTGCAGGTTCCTTTTTCTTTGGATTATTCAGTTTCATCTTGTTATATATTTGAGTAAGTTTACGGTCTATATCATCAAGTTTATTTACATGTTCCTTAAAATATTCTGGATGAGAGGATTCAACATTACGGGGAATATTAGTTCTTCTTCGGTTAACCCATAGCTTGCAACAATATGTATCAGAGGCAGGGTAATCTACCTGACAATTATATTCTCCATTTGGGTATCTTGGGCATTCATCCATTAGTCGTACCATCCTTCCTTTAGAAAGAAGTGAGTTCTTAGCTCTCTTGTTTCTGCTAAACAATCCGCCTCAGATATCAAATCACAAATACATTCACGATTGAATCCACGCATCATCCAACATTCGGAACAACGGTTATTGCCTCTCTGCTTGGGAAAGGCATACCATATTTTTTTATCCTCTGGACAATGGTACCAATACTTTCCTGACTCGCATTCAAGTGAAGAGCAGTCCGTGTTCTCATAAAAACTAGGTGGGTCAACTGGTGGCTCGTAGCTAATTGTCCATATCATCTCTTTACCTCGCTTTCTATGCTTTCTGTTACAATCATTCTCCATTCGGATATCTTGGACATTCATTCATAATCTCTCCTCAATGTAACTGCAAATGCAATCACCCGACTTAACCTTTGGGATGAACAATTTACAAGAGTCGCACCGGTTTATGCCCTCATCTTGCCGAAACAATTCTGAACAGGACTCACAATAATAATAGAGAGAGTCTGCATCCTCACACGCTTCAAAATGATTCTGTGCTGGCGGCTCGTAATAACTAGCATCAGGTATATTCATTACTTCACCTCGTTTTCATCAAATATCATGTCATCTAAAATTTCCCAACCTCGTTCTATCATGCTGTTTGTCATCCATTTCTCGTTGCTACTTAACCATGCCTCAGCTTGGTCGTCAGTCCATTGTGAGTATTCACGACTAGTCCTTATGTGGTGAACATCATCTGTAGTCCATGCAACTTCTGCATATCTTTTCATTCTTTAACTCCTTATGATTTTGTTGTGAGCAGTTTAAAATCTCATACTCAGGAGAAGAGATGCACTTCCTGTAACTTCACCACCAAGTTCAGAAGAGTTGGGATTATTTGAAAGTCCTCGCAATGAGGTAATTTACGTCAGGAAACCAAATGAATGAAAAAAACTGACGGGTGGTTAAATCCCTAGCGTTTATTCATTATTTTCTTTTAGCCATTCAGCTACTTCCGACTTACGGAACTTATATATAGTGTTGTAACGATATCTAGGCATACCTGCTTTAAGGTAAGTATTCCTGATAGTCCAAACACTAACGTCAAGCCACTCGCTAAGTTTTCTAATACCTATAAAAGGTTCTTCGTTCTCAACATATTGGCGTTCCACTTGTTCTTCCGATTTGACTTCCATAATCTCACCTCGCAAATATTTTTAAATGTGTTTTGATGTTCGGGTATATTTCTTATTTCTTTTATTTGTATTTGTTTATCCTCAGTCTTTGGCAATTTAACTATGATCGCTCTCATTGGCTGAGTTAAATCTTCATTAGTAAGAAATGTTTCATTACCACTGTAGGCTAGGGCTAACGTATATGCGCCACCTACCTGTAGTACCATCTCTGCATGAAAATCTTTAGATGTTTTATAGTCTATAACTACTAGTCGGTTATCAGTATCTCTAACTATTAGGTCAGCCGTACCTGCAAATCGTATACCATCTTTGTAGTAGTAGAGACTTTGTTCTGTTGCAACTATTCTAGAATCAAATCCAGAATCCCTGAGCCATCCATACCAAGCTGAGACTACGGGTTTAAACTTATCTTCATATGGTATGTTTGGGTTATAGGTTAATTCTTCCAGTAAGTAATGTGCCTGAGAACCAAAGTCACTTGATTCTTTTCTTACTTCTTCAGCCGCATCCTTAGACTTCTCAACCATCTTTAGGATCGCATTGTATTGTAAGTCAGGAGCAAAGGTTAGAAGGTAGGGTAGGGTATTCTTTATATACTCATACCCTAAGTTCCATCTCCAAATCTCTAAGCCTTTACCCTTGTCCAGTACATCAATGATTGAGGTAACTCTAGGGAACACTGTTCCTTCAGGGATACGGCTATCTCCCTGTACGAGATAGCCTTTCGCATCGTTAGCTAATCTGACTTCTACTTTCTTATGTTCTATAGGTGCAACCATTATTCACTTATAAAATATTTCTCTGGATTAGTTATGAAATCAAAGTTCTGAGCAATAACATCTAGCATGGTATCTGCCATAATGCCTCTTAGAATTGGTCGGGCATCGTTAGCCCACATACTGCCGACTCTCAACATAATTTCTTCAGGACTTTGAGGTTGACCTGATTGTATACCTGCCTCTTTAACAGACTCATACATAGTGCTATACATTGACTCTACTAACGGTGCCAACATAGTGCTTACACCATTGAAGGCATTACCGATAGACATACCAAGTTGGTTTTGATCAGCAAATATATTAGCGAGTTTTTGTTTTTGCCAGTCAGGTATATCTACAATAGTGTTATCTACTGGTGGTTGTGGTGGTATATATGGTGGTGCAGGTGGAGCATATGGTGGTGCAGGTGGAGTATATGGTTGTTGTGCATTTACATTAGGTAAGTTTGGTACCTGATGTAATCCTTGCGAATTATCAACATTAGGATACTGAGGGAATGGGTCTTGGACTGCATATTGTGGATTAGGTTCTACACTAGTAATTACTGCACCTGCTGTTTGTAAAATGCCTACGGTAGGTGGAACATTCATATCTATATATGGAATACTTCTATCCCACTGAGATATTTTCCAATAGTAATCATCGGGTAAGGCAGTAGCAGGGTTACCAGAGCCGTTACCATTAGGCTTGGTCTGTTCTAGTACAACATTAAAGGACTGAATACTTTTAAGTAATGTAAACAATTCTTGTCCTTTAGGTATATCTTTAAATTCTGCATTTGGGAACAGGAAACTGTTTGGATTCACGTAATCAGGACACACACTTTTATCCACAAAGATTCTTTGAACACTGGTTAAATGATCTCTCCCTGCCAGAGTTGATAACTCTTCAGCCCACTCAAACACTCCCTGCAATGTCCATTGGTTTTGATTTTGGGGATTCTGTTCACACTTGAGTACGTGTATTGTTCCGTTTATCCTTGTGGGTACTGGTTGCCATCTATTATTCATCGTCATTTTCTTCTCCTCTATTTTTAAATTCATTATAAACGATATAGTTTTCTGCTTGAATTAAGACAGGTTTAAAAGTATTTGATATATCATTAGTAGCTACCACTAATCCATCTATTTCTTCTAATAAATCCTGTAATTTATCTAGTTCTTTTTGTTTGTCCTCAATGAAATTGTTATTCAGATATCTTTGTGACTCTATAGTCGTAACATATTGTTCGAGATTATCTTTTCGATTGGTTAGAGTTGTGAAGTATGAATCAATGCGTTCCTTAAAACTTGAGAACGTTTGATCAATCTGATCTATCTTTTTATTCATGTGCTTGTTTTATTTTCCAGTCCACTAGGTCTACATCCATATCGCAATGTGGACAACCGGCACTTATCCAATTCAGGTGATACACTAACGTAGTTTCACTACATCGAGGACACGTAATAAGAAACTTCTCCTTATTGGGATTCTTATTAGGTGGTAAGGGTGGTTCCTTATTAGAGATGTATCCATCTACAATTCCTTCTGCCATCTGTTGACATACTTGGAACTCATCTTCATTCAATTTACTTGCAAGCCACTTGGCGACTACAGTTGCATGATGAATATAATGTTCTGCATCCATTTCTTCTTCTAATTCTTTAGGCATACCTTTTACAATAACAACAAGTGTCTCAGTGAGGGCTTGTTTATAGGTTTTCCACTCCGCCTCATCCATTATTTCGTGAATATAGTCATCCATTGCCATGTCATCTTCTTTGGAATAGTTACTCATCATTCACCCTTCTACTAGTTGGACGCACTTCATACCTATAAAACTTCAGATCACATTCGATAGGACGTCCATACTCAAAGATTACACGAAGGAGTAATGGTGTAAGTTCCATAGACCAATGTGTATTCATTACTTCACATGTTAGTTTCTCAGCCATAGACCAAGAAATATTAAACTTTTCGTATACTTCATTTCTAACCTCATAAAAATCATACATGTCTAGGTGGTCGGAGCTTTCTTCTCCCACGACTCCTAGCAATCCATTAAGTTCTTCAGCAATGTACTCTTTTATTTTTGGACGATTATCTTTATTAACTCTAGTTACCACTTTCTTCTCCTTTCAATGCCCTACTTGGATCATCCTAGCATCATCTTCCACTCGTGTCAATACAGTGAAATACAGTTCTATTGACCAAATTGACCGATAAAAAATTATCTGTTATATTTATAGGGATATCGGATGTGAACTCTGATGTTTGTTGTGCTAGAGAGAGTGTCTAGCCTGAACAACTTTGCACTCTCTCTTATATTTATATAAAGAGATTATTAAAAAAGATATATATAATATATATATATAATATATATAGTTTTTCTTTTCTTTTATTTAAGTATATTCATTAGGATATTATCTATAATATATTTAGTTTATTAGTTTTTTAGTTTGTATTTAGTTAGTGCGGTAGCTTTTGCCAACTCCACTTCTTCTTTTGATAGACTGTCATCCGCTATTTGTTGAGCAATCGTCGCACACTCTTGTGACTTCTTCTCTGTTGGTGCAGTCAGGGCTAAGTAAAGTGCTAGTGTAACCGCCTCAAGTGGGTTTTCTGGATACCCTTGTGGTACGTCCATCATTCCACCTTCACTTTCTCAGGGAAGAATGGTAACTCGTGATCCATACCGCCTTGATTAATGGTAAGTCGTACCTCAAACCCTAACTCTCTAGCGTAATCTAGTAGAAATTCATTTAGTGTTTGTTTCCCTGCTATGCGAGTTAATATTCTAGCCTTCTCATTTGCAGGGTAGTAATACTTAGTGCCATAATGTGTTTGTGCTTGTACCAATACTTTTTTATCGTTCATTAGTTTACTCTCTTTCCGATAATACCCTAATGAATATACTTAACTTATGATAAGTACTCTAAGATAGACACTATAACTATATGTGTTTTATTCTTTCTCTCGTAACTCTAATTCTTCTTCTGAATATTTATCAATGTTGTCATGTATCCACTCGATCCCTGCAGCGTTCATCGCATGGATAATATCATCTTCATAACTATAAGACTCAACCCATTGTTTAACTTGTTCGTTTGTCCACTCTGGATAGCCTTGATCCTTCCTGATTTGTTGGATTTCTTCAGTGTCTATAAGGGATTCTATCTCTATAAAGTCTTGGTTTTTTCCATAGTATTTTGGCATTTGGTTTATCTCTCTTTCTTTAAAAGAAATAGTGCCTATCTTAGAGTACTTATCTGCCTGACAGGTATCCTAAGATAGACACTAGACGTAGTATCATTAATTATAGTTTCATTATTCAGTACCAACTATGTGGCACGTGCAATCTTTATCAGTATGGTACTCATCCAAAGCCTCATAGATCATCTCGTGGATAGTATCATGGTCTACTTTCTCGTATGGGTAATAATGATCTACTATATAACGTGCAATCATGGCTCTCCATTTTGTATGTTCTCTATCTGATAGGTTTTTCCATTCAGTATGGTTATGTCCCCAATAACTATTATTGTATTCAGTTTCCAACATATTTCTAGCTGAATTAGATTTTCTTAGCCATCCTGTTACAGCGATAAGCATAAATTCTCGAATGGTTGTATTTTTATTTATATTCCAATTTTTTGTTATCATTTGTTTTGTCTTTCCCTACGTGTAGTGCCTATCTTAGAACACTTGTCAGGATATAATGACCAATCTAATATAGACATTATCTACTTTGTTAATTGTTTTCATTCTTGTGTTATTACACATCCATTATTCGGGTTCTTACATTTAGGGCTATAACATTCTTCACATTCAGTAAGTATTTCATTTATCCGAATCGCATCTTGCAATAGTTTTAGATATTCGATTTGCTTACTATCAAAGGTAATTTCTAAAGGCTTTTTTTGTTCAGTCATTAGGTATTATCTCCATTTCTGATAATGCCTATATTAGATTAGTCATTATATAATTTAGATAGTTAACCTAATATAGACATTATTCATTATGGTTTTCAAATTATTTATATTGTTTGTATGATTTTAAATCTTGATTCACTAGTTCTTGACACTTAGTAGGCAATGCTTCAAAGTCTATTACCTTATCATTAGTACCCCATACACTATAGCGTTGTTCTAATTCACCATGTTGACCAAAGCCTTGTGGATGCGTTGGGTTCTCCGACATTGCTAGGTAGGGATAAACTCCATATTCATTGGGTTCATATAAAACCATGTACCTATCAAAGTGTTTTTTGCCGCTATCAGCTACTAGTAAAATCCCATTAGGATAATTTGTTCTAGACTTTCTATATTTCATTTTGTCTTTTTCCTATATAAAATCCACTATCCCATTGGCATTCTAAATCCATTAGATTTGCATAGCGATTGTCATCATAATTTATTTCACCTGATAACATTTTTTCTTTGGTTTTTCTATATGGATTATCTGCAAGGTTTGACCCAAATATATAAGCAGTCTTTCCTTCAGATGTAGTACTATCTAACATTATTTGTTTCTCTACTTTCTAATAATGCCTATATTGGATTAACTATCTAGGTTAGGTATTCTTATCAGGATATTATCCACTAATTATTAATTGTTACTCTTCATTAATCATTTCATCTAATGCGTCAATATCAAGTTTAGGATCAAAAAAACTTACACCGTCTTTTGTTTTAGTTTCTTGTGTAAATCGTTCAATCTTCTCATCTTGCCAAGTGTCTGGTCTCATTAGATGGTTAAATGTTCCTATTAAATCATTGCGCAATGATAAGTATGGCGATGCATAACCTTTATAACCTTTGACTATCTGATATAGTGGGTAATCATTTTGTAACCATAGCGCAACGTTCCAAGTTTCATAATTTTTCCATCCATTGTAGGTAGTATCTTTTGCTAAACTCATTATAGTTTTCTCTACTTTCTAGATAATACCCTGATAGGGATACCTAACCTTTGTGCTTGGTACCGGATTTTGCCGGACGGTCAATCAATCTTTGTCATTGTCGCCATTACCCAAGAATCACTATTCAGTTGTTAAGGTTCTATCACTATCCATAGTCTACACGCTCATACAATAAAAGTCAATAGGGTAGATATAGATAGCCTATCTATCTATATACCGGTGGGCTGTAGCCATATCATGTATTGGTGTAGGGTGTATCCAAGTAATCATGTAAAGCTAATAAAAAAGGATAAGGATAAAGTCGCTATCTAAAGTAAACACTAAACTATATTTATTTATATCTATTCTAAAAGACTTAGCGTTTATGTTAGCTATGACCTAAAGTAAACGATAAATTATATACTTAGCGTTTAAGTTAGCCCCACGTCACAATATTTTTTCCCACTATATATAGCGTCTATTGGTTACCCACCGGGTATCCCTTAGCGATATGTAATAGTGCAAGTGCATACCCATCTATATTTAATTTTATAAAAAGGGAGATAGTATAGATAGGATATTTATAAATATGAAGGCGCATATATTATATATATATATATTACATACAATAATAATTCTTTTCTCTTTTTATTTATATAATATATATATATATTGGGATGAAAATAACTTTTTAAAGGGCTGGGTAAAAGAGATAGTAGCTTCAAAATAATCACATGGAAGGAGGAACGAACCAAGTGAAGCCCAGCCCGATTGAGATTATAGCATAGGGCAATAAAAAAAAGAGAACGGATAGATACCCGCTCTCTTCCCAACAATAAACATCAAAGGAGTTAAAAATGATGTCCACAGTAGACGTTAGCATAGGTATTTTATTAAAGCAAGGAGTAAACCAGTATAGTGCAGATCAGACGTTTCTGGAGGTGGTCGAGGCGGAAGACAGGTTCCGCAATCTGCTTACCTCTCCTTGCGCCGTCATGCTACCATAGGATCATGCTTTTGTTATCGAAAACTTGTCCGAGATGTAAAAAAGTAGCAAGAGGAGACAGGGAGGGATTTACCTGCCCTATCTGTGGATGGAACGAGTATATTATTCCTGCTCCTCCCAAAGAACTCACCGGAAGTGTTCCACTTATAGATAGGTTCTTCTTAGCCTATAAAGGCACACACCCGAAATACAGGTACGTAAGAGCGTCTATCATAACGTTTCTTTATCTGACTCCGAAGAAAAAAGATAAGATTATTTACTTTATGGATTGTCCTCATGATAGATGTAATATACGGACGGCTGGCAAGAAGTCGTGGCAGTATTCTCTGAGGAAATTAGAGAAGAGTTACTTCAAGTTTGTTTGCAAGGATAAACATTTATGGTATCTTGTGGTGTTAAATGGCGAGCCGTTACATTGGCTTAGTAATGATATGGAGGTCGATATGCCTAAAGTCGGAAAGAAACATTTTTCATATACTCCTAAAGGCAGGACTGCTGCTAAGAAGTATGCAAAGAAGACCGGTAAGAAGATGACTAAGAAGAAGAAGTATTAAATGCCAGCTAGTAATGCACGTATAAGCGATCATTTAGCTAACAGACCCCAAGATGTTAAAGCTAGGCAGGATAAGTTCTTAGAGATATATGAGTCTGATGAAGGTGGAACTATTATCCATGCGGCAGAACAGGTAGGTATTTCCCGAAATACTGTAATGTACTGGAGAAGAGAGGATGTGCAGGGATTTGTTAAACGATTCGATAACGCCCATAAGACATTTTCCGAAAGAGGCGAGAAAAACTGGTTATATAAAAGACTTGAAGACCCAAAGTGTCATCCGAATCTAGTTATGTTTGCATTGAAAGCATTATTACCTAATAAGTATCGTGAATTAGCTATGAATACCGATCTGACAGGTGAAACTATCTTAGAAGAACTTAAACGAGCCAGAAAACAAATGGTGAATACCGCTAAAGAGGATATAAAAGATACCTCTGTAACAGTAGAACAACAAGTTAAGGACATACTTAGTAGTAAAGGGAATTGATGTCAGATGGCAATTCAAGCCCCTCCGAATACAGATCAGGTAGCCGAATATATTTATGGCAAAGTAGGATTTAAACCTACTGAGTTACAAAAACCTATACTCGCTTGTAAGAAACGATTTATACTCGTTGCAGGTGGTGAGCAAGCGGGTAAGAGTATAGTAGCCTCTAAATTTTTACTGAGTAGATTTTTAGATCACGAAGGTGCTGGACTCTACTGGCTGGTTGCTGCTGACTATGAAAGAACAAGAGCTGAATTTGAATATCTTGTTGACGACTTTGCGGCAATCGGTGTTCTCGCTGAAGCATCGAAAAGAGTCGATCCGGGAAAGATCATATTAGCCGATGGAACCAGAATAGAAACTAAGTCAGCTAAAGACCCAAGAACTCTTGCTATGCGCGCTCCTAACGGTATTATAGGATGCGAAGCATCGCAGCTAGATTTAGAAACCTTTCATAGATTGCGCGGCAGATGCGCTCCGAAGCGAGGGTGGATGTTTTTATCAGGTACCTTTGAAGGCTCATTAGGCTGGTATCCACAGATGTATCAAGCGTGGGAACACTCGTCTTCTTTAGAGGAAGAATCATTTTCGTTACCTTCTTATTCTAATGAATATCTCTATCCCGGTGGTAGAGATGACCCTGAAATTTTAGCTTTAGAGAAGGTAAGCAGCGATGACTTCTTTATGGAGAGAATCGAGGGAATCCCGTCACCACCACAGGGAATGGTATTTACTGAAATTAGACCAGATATTCATATTCAGGATGTGGAATATGAACCTGATGAACCAGTGCATATATGGATAGACCCCGGTTACGCAGAAGCATATGCATGTGAGATAGTTCAAATAATAAATGATCAGGTAAGAGTTATAGATGAAATCTATGAACGCGATCTGGTTACAGATGATATGATTGATATAGCACAATCCAGACCGTGGTGGCGCGATGCGGAGTTTGGTGTGATTGATATAGCAGGATACCAGCATCAGGCGATGGCTGCACCAGCAGAAGTCTGGCTGGAACGAACTGGTATTTATTTTGATTCACAGAAGATAAGAATTAACGAGGGAACAGAAAGATTAAAGTCCTTCTTAAAGACCGATCCGGTGGATCAGAAAGAAGCTCGCATTGTTTTTAGTCCAAAGTGTAAAGGTATACTTTCTGAGTTTGGAATTATGCCGAATCCCTTCGATGGACAGACTCGTGCGTACAGGTGGAAATATGATCGGGATGGAAATATAGTTGGCGAATCTCCTCAAGATCAGTATAATCATGGCGTTAAAGCCATAATTTATGGTTTAATTAATCGTTATGGTTATGGCTATATAACTGATAATAGAACAATTAAAGTAAGGCGTTGGTAAATGGCGAATTATAAGCCCGAAGAGATTATCGATCTTGTCGATAGTCATTATGATCTGACTGAACCACTACGCACCCGTATGGATGAAGACCATAAAATCTATCGTTTGGAAGAGTTTGATGCCGGTGAAGGATATCAGTCCTATACATCTAATGAACCACAAGTTTATGCAGATAAGCTGATCTCATGGATAACGTCTGCCGAGATGGTAACGAGAGTTCCATATAATAATTCTGAACGAGAGCAGCGAGAGAATAATGATGCAAAGGAAAGATTCCTTATCGGAATATTAAAAGCGGCTGATGACAGATTAACCGCTAAATTTCAGCCTAGTATAAGACAACAAATGGCTTGGTTTACTTGTATTCGTGGATGGTACGCTGGTCGCGCGTTATTAGTTAAGAATGAAGATGATGAGACTTACGTGGATATTCAGCCGTGGGACCCGATGCACACCTATTGGGCTGAAGGGAAACACGGACTCGCGTGGGCTTGCTATAAAACTAAGAAGACTCCATCAGAAATTAAAGCAATATGGGGAGTAGAAGTTAAAGGTGAAAACGCTGAACTCGATGACGATGACGCAATTGATGTTTATGACTTCTATGATGATGAAGATAATATAGTATGTACCGATGATACTGTCTTAAAGAAGCGAACTAAGCATGGTGCGGATAGAGTTCCTGTCTTTTTAGGACCGGTTGGTGCGAATCCTCTGGTTCAGGCTATTACTTTCAATAATAATGTAGATACTGTAGAAGATTATGGCGAGTCTTGCTATAAATCTTCACGATCTTTGTATGAGAAGCACAACTTTATGATGTCAACCATGCTTGAACTTACCGCTAGGTCCCGTAGACAAGGACTTAAAGTTAAATCCAGAGATGGAAGTAAGACTTTAGAGGAAGACCCTTACAAGGAAGGCTCTGAAATCGCTCTTGGACAGGGCGAGGACGTAGAACCACTCGGATTACTGGAGATGGCTAAGGAATCAGGGGCGTTTATGGGTCTTGTTGCTGGTGAAATGCAACGAGGCGGCTTACCTCACTCGATTTATGGTCAATTAGAGTTCCAATTATCTGGTTTTGCTATTAATACTCTTAGACAAGGTGTCGAAACTATATTAATTCCAAGACTTCAAGCTGTGGAACGAGCGTATCGAGCTATATTCCAGCTTATTTGCGATCAGTATATATCTGGCGCATTTAAGGCGATGGAATTATCAGGACAAGATCAGAACAGGATGTATTTTAGGGAAGAAATTACTCCAGATATGATAAAAGACGCAGGTGATGTAGAAGTTTCACTTATCGGACAACTTCCACAAGACGATATGAGTAAGATGAGTATGGCGCAGATAGCAAGAGAAGGAAATACTCCGTTACTATCAGATACGTTTATTAGAGATAATATCTTGGGCTTACAATCCGCTGATGCAATGGGAGATTCAATTAATACGCAAATGGCGGAAAGAACTTTACCTGAAGCGCAGCTTTGGACTCTGTTGCAAGCCGCTATCAGACAAGGCAGGGAGGATTTGGCTGAGTTTTATCAGGGAGAATTAATGAGAGTGTTTATGGCAAAAGCTATTGAACAACAACAAATGATAGCTCAGGCTGCACCGCAAGCTCAAGCTCCACCACAAGCTCAAGCTCCACCACAAGCTCCACCACAAGCTCCACCACCCCAAGGTATGGTTCCTCAAGGTGGAGGTGGACCAACTTTACCACCACAAGTAATGCCTGACGCAATGATGGGAGTACCACCAGTTGCACCAACCGCTCCACCGGGTCCTTCAGTTCCACCCGGAACTCCAAGACCGGGAGCGCAAGGCACAGAAGCTAGGCTTGCTAATATGGGATTAATACCAGTAGGACCGGGAGGTTAATATGCCAATGCTAGATAGGGGAATATATTCTATGATGACAGAGGGAGTAGACGCTATTCCTGCTGCGTTTGGAAGTATGACCGCGCAAGGAGTAGGGATTTATCCTGATGAGGCATCCCCATTTTCTCAATTTGAACAACCTGCTCAAGGAATGGGACTTTTGGGTGGGCAAACATACCAGTTTGATCCTTTAGTACCAGCGAATCTTCAAGCGGGAATGGTTGGTAGCGGAATGATACCCGGTCAACCAGTATCCTTTCGTGATCCAATATTAGATACTCTTATGCAACAGTATAGGGAACGGGAGGGGGGTCCGCCGCTAAGTGCTGCGGAGAAGTGGGCAAAACAAAGAGCTATTGAAAAAGCTAAAGCTACTGCTAAGTGGACAGCTACAGAAAGTGAATTAGAGAAACAATTAGGTGATAAAGGTAAAGCAGTATCTATTCTTGTAGCTGCTGATGTCGGAGATGATCCATTACAAAGGTCATCTGGAGAAATCGAAGCATTAGCTGAAAGAACTAATGAGGCTAGAGCTAATAGAAGGGTAAGAGATGAACGAATAGAAAAAGCCGGTGGTTTACAAAATCTTCTTGCAAGACAAGTAGCATCATCAGATGAAATACAAACTACTTTACCAGATGGTACTGTTATAAAAGAAAGTCCTTCTGAAGCATTAGGACAAAACAGATTCCCCGGTCTTGGTAGAGCAGGAATCCTCGATATGACAAATGTGGATGAAAACGGGGATTTAGTTATAGAGGATCAGGCTACTGATCAAGCTGCTGCTGGTGCGTTAGATACTCTTGGTGAGGATGTACCACTAGGATTAAAAGGTACAGAAAGAATTTCTCCTCTTGGAGAACAAACAGATACAGCCGCTGCAAGAGCAGCTATGGATAGAGATAATGTCATTATAGATGCTGCCGGAAATGTAACTCAAGCAGGTCAAGCTGGGATGGCAGGTCAAATAGGACAAGCAGCTCAAGCAGGACAGATAGGATTTTTAGGAACTGAGTCACGTGATCCATATACTGCTATACCCGGATTAGAAGAATATTTCGATCCTACTATGATTGAGACTCCTGCTGAAGTATATCGAAAACAGCGACTAGGTGATATTTCTGGAGTTCCTTTAGGTGTCTTACTAGACCCTAATCTTCAAAATGCTTTATCTAGAGGGTTTACTCCTACAATGGGAAGATTCTTATTGCAACAAGCCCTACAAACAGGTGCTGATTTTCCGGGTGGAGAATTAGGTATGGGTACTACTGAAGCATTTCAAGACTTTTTAGAAGAAAATCAAAGGTTGGCTACAGCAGATTACCGAACAGGATATTCTGATCTTGCTGATTATCTTAGAATGTTATCCCAACCACAAGCTCTTGAAGGTATGCCTCCAGCACAACTTGCTAGATGGGCTAGTATATTTGGTGAAGGAACGGATGATCAAATGAAGACCGGCATTTTACAAATGTCTATTGCTGCACTTGGAGTTCCACCGGGTATGGGTAGTCGTGCTTATAATGGTCTTGAGAGAATATATGATGTTATGATCACTCGATACGGTGAAATAGCTGGTAGAGCGCAATTTACTAATTGGGTAGCATCCGCTTATCCAGTTCCTTATAAGAATGTAGCTCAAAATCAAGTTACTAAAGAAAAAGTAATTACTAATGCAGTTACTGCTTCTGGAGCTACTAATAATCAAGAAGTTAATAATGTTGTAGAGGAGATTGCTAAAGAAGGTATGCAACCTGAGAGAGCGCTAGCTGTAACAGGACAAGATGTTTACGCTCCTACACCAGAAGAAGCTGCTGTAGTTCCTACTACTACTGACCAACCTGCATTTGAAACAGATGTAAGAGGTAGGGTCACTTATACAGATAGACCTAAAACTCCAGAGCAACAGCAAGCAGCCTTGGAAACTGCTCAGGAGTATATGCAGCGACAGGCTACAATGATTGGTGGAATGCCACAAGCAGGGATGCCGGGGCTTGCAGGAGATTTGCCTTCTCCAGCCGTCCCAGCAGGTGGGGAAGTTGCGTATGATCCATTTACTGATGTTGCTCCACCTCCAACACCTATGAATATTCCTACATCTCTAGGAGGTCAGTATGGAGAAGATGCTCAGGGAGTATATCAGCTAAGAAAGGATGGAGCTAAAACTTATCTTAAAGACCCTGCTACTGGATTAGGGTTCGGAATTTCAGGTAATTTAGCCTATACTATCGGTGGTACTCCTACTACGAATAGAACATTTAATATTGGTGATTATTCTAATCTTGTAGAGACACTATATCCTACAAGAGTAATGACTGCTGGTAAACAAAAACGAATTGATTATTCTATTATTCCTAAAACAACTTGGGAAACAAAGTATCCTGAGTCTGAGTTTGGTATTGATCCATATAAGGGAGTTGAAGATAGATTTATACCTCCAAAAACCATCACTTCTCCAAAGGCTAAAGGTATTAGGAATGTTCCACCTCCTTTACCGATAGCCGGGGAAAAGGCTAAAGGTAGTATATTCGGTGAATCGTTTAGAGGTAGATAAGGAGAGATAATATGGCTAATGGCAATCTAAATACATTCGATGATTTTTATTCAGGCATGTTAGAGGGGCAACCTCAAATGGCATATATGGGTGCTGTTGCTAATCAGCCTTTCCGTGGTACTGCGCCTATGCAACAACGTGCTAGGGATTATTGGGCTAACCAGTACGGTAATGTTTATAATCGATATATGGGACAACGAGCGCAAGAGATGCAAGGGCGAGTTGATCCTTCTAAATGGACAACCTTCTCTAATTTTCTAAGTGACTATCCTACTATGACTCAAACTAATAATTTAACCGGACGACCTACTGATGTGCCGGGACAATTCGCTCGTAGATACGCTGCGTTAACTCCATATCAAAGAGGAGTATCTACATCTAGATTCGCACCTAGTACAAGGCATATTTACTTCTAATGATGCAACAACCCATATCACCGGAAGAGATTGCGCGTCAAGCAATCAATCCCGATCCTACGATTTGGGATAAGTACTTAATCCCTGCATTTGAAGGGATTACTAATGCTCCTGTTATAGGACCTGCATTACGAGGTATAGGTCAGGGATTAGAGTGGCTTCAGGAAGAAGTAATCAATCCACCTGTTACAGAAATGTTACAGTATTTACCTGTAGGATGGGAAACTACTGCTACACCTCCAGAGGACTTTGGTATAGCTCCATGGAATGAAGCATGGTGGAAACTTAAAAGTGGTAATCCAACATTAGATTTAGATGCCTTTACTAAGTTTGTACCTGATGAAGAAACTGGTGGTACTAAAAGACAATTAGTACCTAGTGCTATATTAGATGCTATATTAGCTCCTACTATAGGGGCTGCTCAGTCTTGGTTTAAAGGACCAACTCCAACTCCGGGTACAGAACGTGCAAGGGAACTTAACGAAGCTATCTTAGCTCTTGAAGCACAAACAGGTAATGATGCTACAGATAAACAAAGGATGGCATTGTTAAAAGAGATACAACAACTACCACCATTTTTAAGAGGCGCAGCAGAAGACTTGCCTTATTGGTTTGTTCCATCCGCAAAAGCTACGCAAATCGGATTACGAGCTAGTAGAGTCGGTAAGACTATGAAAGCACTGGAGAAGGTATCTCCGCCTACATCTAAAGCTGTATCAGAAGTACTAGAAGGTGCAGCAAAAACATTAGAACCACTAAAAAGAGTAGAAGATTTAACAGAGGCAGCAGTTAAAAAGGCGGTTAGTCCTATTGGTAAAGTGTTACCTAGAGGATTTGTAAAATTAGACCATCAAGGTAGAATAAAATTATATAAACAACTGGCTGAGGACGAAAATGAATTACTCGACCAAGGGCATAGATATATAGATGAAAAAGATAACATAGAGAAATTATTAACAGCTCAACATTCTTTAGATTCTTTAAATGAAATGGTAAAGGAAACGTTAGGTATTAGAGAAAAGCTATATGAAATACGTCCAACTCGTAGAGGAGAACGTATATTCAGAAACAAAACTCCAATCCCTCAAAATGTAGCAGTTAGATGGCAAAAAGATATAACAGGTGAGGACTCTGTTCTTACAACGGCTAGTAATAGACTACGAAGTATGAAGCCTAGAGATGTTCCTGAATTATCTTATACAAATAGACAAGGAAAAACTATAACTGCGAAAAAATTAGTTGAAGAAGCTAGAAAGGATTTTCAGACAGGATTCCACTTAGCAGGAAATGATCCAGATCGCTTTACAGTAAGATGGGGAGCTAGAGGGAATATAATTTCTAGAAAAAAAACTATCGTACCTGATGAAAGATTTGAAACAAGAAGAATATCTGCTAAAACTGGCGAGCCGATAAAAGGAAGAGTAATAGATTTTGAGGATCACCCATGGTTCTCAAGACCATTTGATACAAAAGAAACTATTAGTCTTAGTAGGGTTAAGAAAGCTAATCCAGAAAATAAACCTGCTGACAAACTAGATGAATATAAGGTTGGAAATACTGTTGAGATTCAAGAGAAATTAGGACTTCAATTAAGTAATAAACAACAAGAAAAATATAATGAACTTTTAGAAGATTATTTAGAGACAGCAGAAGGGTATAACTCTGAGGCGGCTGCTCATTATAGATTAGAACTAGATAGATTAAATTCACATGCAGGAGATGCGGTCGAGAGTCAAACTAGTTTTTTGGATATTGAGTTAAACAGACCTATAAGAGCAGATGGATTTGTAAATGAACAATGGGGATCAGCTTTTACTCGCCTAGATGAACTTTCTGCTCCACGAATGAAAGGGTGGGCTGCTAATCTCCATAAAGCTAGACAACGTAAATTAGAGGATGGGATTGATTGGACAGTTCAGGATCGTGTCTATCCGATTGAACGCTATGCTACCAGTGAAGCAGCGATTGATATGCACAGGTTGGCAAAATCGAAACCTTACATAATAAAAGATTTTACAGGCAAATCTCGACAGATTAACGAATTAGGTCCTCAATCGGAATTAGCTAATCGTATAGTTGATTATCTTTCACCCGGTTCTTCGGATTGGTTTATAAAGAATCTATTTAGATTCCATGATAGTAGTACAGCTTTACGTGTATTACAGGATGATTATTTTAGATCAATCGATCCACAAGCTGCATTTAAAGCGGGTAGTCATAGAGATGTACTTGCAGGTGTAATGCTTGCTAGTGGCGCACCGTTAAGAGGTTTTACAAAATATGAAGAGTTTATGAAGGGTGTTGTTCTTAGACAATTAGTAGAAGCAGATAATGTAACTGAATGGGATGTTGAAAAACTATTATTAAAACGTCACTTTGATGAAATCCATAATGCTACAGGTGGTGTTAGAAATAAAGATAAAATGCCAAGGGTATGGAATAAGGAAAAGGAAGAGTTCGTAGAAGGAAACGAATATCTTGGCTGGGAAAAAGAAGTACAAGAAAAATTATCTGAAAGTGATTGGGCGATTGCAAATAATATAGCTGAAGAAGTAAGAGATCAATACCGTAAATTCTTAGATGACGATGTAGCTGAGGGTATTATTACAGCGAAATTTCGTGATGAATTAAACGATGAATATAAATGGTATAACCCTATAGATATACTTGATTATCACGAGAAAGATGCAACTATCTTTGCTAGAGGAACAATGTCTGTCAGAAGCACAGGTATTATGAAACTATCCAGAGATGCTGATATTAGTGATTTGGCAATGAGTCCACCTATAGGAGAAGTTCTTGCTAAAAGATTTGTTGTGCATGAGCTTAGGATACATAGAAACAGGACTACTAAAGCGTTTGCTCAACTCGCAGGAAGGTCTAAAATAGGTATTGTAGATGTTACTAATAAACTTGTTAAGCAGAAACATGTAAATCCTAAAGGACAAGTTTGGGATAAAGATAAGTCTGCATACGTTTCAGCACAAACATTAGAGACAGTAAGTAAAACAAATAAGGAGTTATATGATGAAACTCTACAATCAGGGTTTCTTACATTTTACGAGAATGGACAAAGGAAAATCTATGGTTCTATAGATAGTAGAGGGCATGCTGTGCCTATTGATAAGGCGTGGTGGGATACGCTTAATGGACGAGCAGGTTTAAATGTACGTAGCGACTTAGAAGTTGAAAATATATTTGCTGCTGCTAATTCATTTTTCAAATCAACTTATACCACATTCGATCCTTTATTTATGATAGGCAATGGATTAATTGACCAATTAGTAGTAGGACTTAGATACAGAATATTGCCAACTACTATATGGATGAGGTTAGCTAAAGATATTACTAATAAGGCTTCACAGGGCGAGATAAGATTTAAAAACCTTATGGAGTTACAAGGAGTTCGTGGTACTTATTACGAGACTGCAAATAGACGTATGCGAGCTATGCAGAAAGAAGTTGATCGAATTGGTAAGAAAAATACTGCTTCAAAAAACGCTACTGATGGTGCGGTAGTTATGGACGCTACTCAGGTTAGAGCTATCAGTAAAGTAGTTGCAGATTCTGCTGCAAAGAGAATGAAACCATTAGCTAAACTAGGTAATGCAATTAGAACGACAGGAGAAATTGTTGAACAGACTCCACGATTAATTGTAGGAGAAAGAACCTTTAAAAGACTGGTTGGAAAAGCTGAATGGGATAGGTTAATGAAACTATCCAAGGAAGATTGGAATAGAGAGGTATATAGTAATTGGAACAATACGGGAAGAGGGTTGGTAGATAGTCCAGAATTAAAACAGGCAGCTATGAACGCAATCGAAGCTACTATTAATTTTGGTAGAGGCGGAGATCAGATAAGAAGATGGAATAATTATCTTATGTTTCTTAATGCTTCATTTGAAGGAGCAAAACTACCTTTCCGTATGCTTGGTATTGACCTTACTCCTACATTTGTTCCGAGAGCAGGAGCAACGGTAGGTGGAAGACAGTTTGGTATTGGTTCATGGCGACCAAAGATGGGTAAACGAAGAGGTGTTACCGGTACTTACGATGATCCATTAGGAGTATCATTCTTAGATAAGCAAATAGGTCCACGAGGTACAGCCGCAATTACTGTATCAATGGCTATGACTACTTATGCAGGATTACACTTAGGTTATAATTTCCAACATGCTGAGTATTGGGATATTCCCATGGATATTAGATATAACAGTTTAGTATTTATGTTACCTGCTGAAACTGATGAAGATGGAGTAACTTTAATTGATCCATCTACTGGCAGACCAAAGCCTAGATATATTACTATTCCGCATAGATTAAGAGAATTATCATTATTTTTTGGAACTATTACTTATTTATTAGAGTCTTCATTTACAGAACATCCTACGGATTGGGGAGATTTTATAGGACAAGTATGGAATGCATCATCTCCAGTTAGCGATCTTCCTTTACCACAGGTTGTCTCGCGAGGAGCTGAAGAAATGTTTGGGTATGATTTATATAGAGGACGAGAAATCGAAAATCCTGAATATGCACATCTTCCTGTTGATGAAAGACATAATAGCTATACTTCTGAATCAGCAAGAATAATATCTGAGCGATTAGGTAATTCAGACTGGTTGCCTGATATTATGAAAAAATCTCCTCAGAGAGTAGAACATCTCTATGAAAATATATTCGGTGGCGTGGGTAAACGAGCTTTAGATTTAACTGATTACGCAATATTACTTATAGAAGATTTACGTAAAGCTGAAGATAGACCTATGAAAGAACATGTTAAAGAATATAGGAATAACATGACTCAGCTAGAAAGAAGTGAGTTTTTAGCATTTTTAGAGCGAGATCAAAGGGAGGCATTTGAGAAGGAATTAAGACGACCTGTTCTTGCCGAAGGTAATATAGTAGACCAAATCTTTGATGCTACTGGGCTTGGACCTAGATTCTCTCCTAATCGTGGTGGAGGAATTAAAGAGACGCAGATACGTGCAGCGGAAGAAGTTATGCCGAATGTTTCTGCTAAACAATCTGCTAAACTTGCAACACAATTAAGACAATTCGATACCGAAATGCAAGCATTAGGATATGAAAATGATCAGAAACTTGCTGACTGGGAAGCTAAAGATACTGCAACTTTAACTGCTTCAGATTGGAATAAATTATTAAGTCCTACTGACTGGATTAAAAAGAATAGACAAGATTACTTTGCTAAACAAGGTGCATTATTAATTAGTAGATATCAGAATCCAGAAGCTGTTCAGTGGCAGGATGATGCGACTAAAAGACGTTGGTATGAGGCTTATTATACTGCTGGAGGAACTATGCCCGACTTGCGTAGTCAGGTAGATGAACTAGTAACTGGTTTTTATAATATTCCATTTCCCGGTGATGATAATGCTAGCCCTACTTTAACTATGGCTGAATCATTTAGAAATCAGGATGAATATATATTAGCTATGCAGGAACTTGCAGAAACTAATGGTGAACCTGAAGTATATAACGAGTTCATAAGATCATTAGATAAGAAGTTAAGACCAAGAGAAAAAGAATATAAACAGGATATGAGATATCTTAGTGAATGGTATGATGCAGGTAGCACTTTAGATAGTTTGCTTGGTGCTGGAGCGTCTACTGAATATCCTGAACTTGAATTAAAATGGCAATCATATCTCGCGGCAGATAGTGCAACAAAAAATCATATACGATCTCAGGATACTCAAATAAATAATTTAGTTAATAGACGGATAAATCAAAGAAAAATAATAGTAAGAAAAAGCTGGAATGAAGAGAGATACCCTCGTATGGATTTCTTACTTGCGTATTGGAGAGGTGGGAATTACACTCCAATATCCCCATTAGGTATAAATGTAAAGTCTAAGTTATATGGAGGTTCTGGTTTAGAAGCAGGGGAAATGGAACAGTATAGAAATCCTGAACTTGGAGTTGGCGTTGACTAATGCGGTATACTAATAGTATTTTAAGGTCGAAAGGATAAAGAATGGTAAATCAGACAGAACAACCAACAGAGAATACGGATGCAGCGGTAGATACTGGAAATACTACTACGGATATAACTGATGAGTTTGCCGGAGCAGGTACATTTGAAGATGTAACTACCGTTCCAACAGATGATACTCCTGCTGAATCTTCAGAAGGAGAGAGTGCTGTAGAGGAACCGGCTCCTGCACCCGAAGAGGGTACTCCCGCATCTGATACTCAGACAGAGGATAGTCCTGTTGATATAACTAAGCGTATTGAAGAGTTAGAACAACAGAATCAATACTATCAACAACAACAACAACAATCACAGTTGCAATCACAAGGTACACAATATAAACAACAATTAGAACAACAAGGGTATTTGCCTGAACAGGCAACTCAAATTGCTCAAAGTTGGATGGCTCAACAGAGTCAGGTGGCACAAACACAGCAGCAGCAGGAACAACAGATTAAGTTCTACCAAGGACAATCTTCCGCTGCTGAACATTTTGCAGATAAGTATAAATTAAATATATCTGATCTTGCAGAATTAAGAAATAGTCCTGATCCTAAATCAATGGAAGCAGTAGCGAAGCGAATGGCTTCAGATAGAAAAAAGGACGCTAGGATAGCTGAGTTGGAGGCTAAGCTAGTACCTCAGCAGACTTTTGATGATAGCCAATCGACTCCTGCTGCATCTAATAATGAGGATAGGTTACTTGAGCGGTATAACCAAGGCGACAGGTCGTCTGAAGCTCAAGCAGCAGCACGAAGGGCTGCTGGGTTAGCATAAATTTATATAATATAAGGAGAATTTAAAATGGCACAGACAGCTACAACTGGTAATTTGGAAAATGCTCAACGCATTATACTTTCATCAGCCAGATATACAGAGGAGCATAATGCTCCAGCACTCGCTCTTATTGAGCAGTTCAAGCTCCCTAAAGGGGCTAAACAAGTAACCGTTCCCAAAGTCTCTCAGATGACAATGAGCGACTTAACAGACGGTCAGGACATAGTTGACGAAGAAGATATTGGTATGACTACCGTTGACCTCACCGCTAGCGAGGTAGGGGCAAAGGTAATTCTTACTGATAAACTTGTTCGACAGGCTGCTGATAATGTATTCAGTATGATCGGGCGACAACTTGGTGATGGCATGGCACGGAAGAAAGACGGTGATGTTCTTGCTCTCTATACTAACTTGAATAATGGTACTAAATTAGGTGCGACAACCAAAGAACTCACAGCAGACAATGTAGCAGCGTGTATCTCTGTTGCAAAAGCTAATAAGTTTGGATCACAGTTATATATACTGCATCATCCTAACGCTGTAGCTGCTTTGGCAGCATCTGCTGCTGCTACGGCATCGGCAACGACTTCAGAAATCTCAAGTGGATGGTCGGCAGACTTGCTAAAGAACTTCTATAGTGGCTTACGTCCTCTTAATGGTGTTAGCATCTTTGAAGATGGAAATATTACTGCGGATTCTAATAATGATGGTATTGGTGTTATTGCCGATAAATCTGCAATGGCTGCTCTTAATAGTGTTGAGACTAGAACTGAGCGACAACGAGATGCTTCACTCAGAGCTACTGAAGTTGTGATGACTGCTGACTACGGTGTATTTGAACTTGATGATACTCGTGGAGCTGGACTTCTTTACAAAATTTCTGATCTCGCTACTAATAACTAGAGGTAAATTATGGTAACTGGTATAACAGAACGAAATAAGCTAAAACAGGAATTATCTGGACTAGGCTACTCAATGTCTTATATAAATGACTGGCAGCCTAAGACAACTCTGTATCGGCATAAGCCTTCTTATTATATAGACGGAAGTGTATGTGACGAGATAGGAAGTGCCGTGCATAATGTGCCGGGAAGTCCTGACTATGTATTAAGAAAAGCTAAGATCGGACTGTTTGTCTGGAAACCTGATGAAGAATGTGAGTGTAAATGGTGCAAAGAAGCTAGTGCTAAACTTGAAGAGACTTGTAAATCATGTGATACAGTTTTATCAGGTAAAAATGCAGCAGGACTTGCATCATCTAAACGTCACCATAATAATCGGTATCATAAATAATTAGTGGGTAATGGGAGGTGTAAAGATTGACCGTGCCTCCCACTATCCTAATCTTAACGGTTGATCGCAGGGCTTGACCCTGTAAACAAATAACCTTTAAGGAGGTTTATAATGGCATTCGGACAAACAATAATGGGAAAATATGGATGGGAAAAAGTAACTACCACTTCCCAAAAGCAAAAGCTAGGTACACGTATGCAGATTTTCGATAGAGAATTTGTATATGTTAAAGCTGGTGAAGCCCTTACTGCTGGAAAGTTGATTATGGGTCAGGCAGGAACTGCTGCCGAACAGGTTGATTTGGCAGTATCTGCTGCTTCCGCAGGAGCTACTACTATAACTCTTACGGGTAGCTTGACTATCACAAAAGACGAATACAAAGACGGCTGGATTATCTTTAATGATGTTGAAGAAGAAGGTCATATGTACAGAATCAAAGGTAATACTGCTGTGAGTAGTGCTACTGGATGTGTGATAACACTTGATGAAGAAGATGGTCTTGTAGCTGCAATAACAACTTCACAGGAAGTTGGGCTATATCTAAATCCACACTTTGAAGTAGAGATTCATGACTACAATGATGTTGACCATGCTCCACTAGGTTGGACTTGTGTTGATATTGCAGATGAATCTTTTGGATGGATTTGTGATAAAGGATACACAACAGCCTTGTCTGATGGTACTCCGGGACCGGGTGTTCCTTTGATTGCTTCTAATGCTGTAGATGGAGCTGTAGAAGTCTATGATGAGGATGGTACAGTTAACCTTTCTCCAGTAGGCTATATGGGACCAATCGCTGGTGTAAATGGTGAGTACGCATTGATCAAAGCAAACATAGGTTAGGACTCTTATGGAACTATGGACTCCTCAAGGCATGGTCTATTTAGGCTCAACTGGGGTTGGGTTTAATGGCGAGTCTGGGGAGTCCATGGTAGTTCACCAGTTTAAGATGAAATCTCCTGTGACGGGAAGAATGTGTGAGGTAGCGATACCTGCTGACCCTACGGTTAGCAAAGCACATATAGAGGATATGGCAGCGCAATCTTTCGAGACGTTCTTAGAAGATGAAAAGGAACGAGAGATGAAGCGTAAGCCTACGGGAGATGAACTCAAGGAGATTGGTAAAGCAATAAGGGAATTTAAAAAATATACCGCAAGGATGCGAGAATCAACTAACAACAAAATAACATATAGGGGTATCTGATGGTCGAGCAGGACACTTCAATTAGTATTACTCAGGCAGATATTACGGGTGTATTGAGTGATAAAAATAATTTAATAACTAACTTAGAATTACAGTTATCTGCATTGAAGCGAACTGTAATTGAATTGCAGAACGAGGCTACAATATCATGCCAGTGCAAGGACGAACAAGAAAGCAACTCAGACAAGGAGTAGGACGTAATCTAGGCGTCTTAAAGGTTGGTACAGCTACAGGTGGAACTAATAACACCTTAATTGATGTTAATACCTTTAGAGGTGGTGATGATACTTATAATGGGAAGATTATTTTAGTTACAGATGCTGATGATGGAACTACCCAAACTACTCAGTATGTTAATGATTACACTGCTAGCAATAACACTATTCAGTTTCAACAGAATGCCAGCTTTACTGTAGCTAACAATGATACATACGAAATCTGGGATGATATACACCATCCTGACACAATCAATGATTTAATTAATGATGCAATAGATGATTGTGTAGGAAGATTTTATGATCCATTAGAATATCCTGACGAAACGACATCTACCAGTAATACGGCAAATATTGCATTATTCGCTGACAATAAAAGCCTTAGATACGATGTTCCTTCCACTGTTTCAATAATTAATAATCTCTTTTATCGTAGTAAGGTTACTTCAACTAGCTTACACCTTTGCAATACAGAGTTTGATACCAATGTAAATAGCACTATTGATGCTTCAGTAGATACAGAAGACAAGAAGCAAGGAACAGGTAGCGCAAAGTTTGTAACCACGTCTGCGGATGGAGGAGATATAGCTGGTGATACATTTACCAGTAAAGACATATCTAAATATAATTATTTAGAGTGTTGGGTTAAATCCACCATAGGTACAAGCGCAGGAAACTTGAAGATTCATTTACATAGTGCAGCTATAACAGAAGGGATAGCTAATAGCGGAAGTCTAGAGGCGTTGGAGATACCTGCATTAACTGCTGATACATGGACTTATGTAAGAATGGAATTAGCTAACCCGGAGAAAGATACAGCGATCATAGCAATTGCACTTGAACACGATGCCAATTTAGCTAATTGTCAGATAAGACTAGATGATATTAAGGTGGTTCAAAGCGATACTGCTGTATGGGAAGTATTGCCACGGCATGTATGGAAAACACAAAAAGGTTCAAGGCAAATAGTTTTAACTGATAGTGGAAGATTACAAGCAGGATATTCAATGTTAAAGATAGAAGGAGGTTCTAAGCCTTCTACTCTATCTGCTGATACTGATACATGTACCGTAGATTCTTCATATGTAATTAACTATGCAACTGCTTTAGCTTTTGGCTCTACATCAGGAGGTGCTGGCACTGACCCTGATCAAAAAAGAGAACAATTAAAGTTGTATCTAGGTCTTGCTGAAGCCGCTAAACAGGCATGGGGATTTATAGTTAATGGACGAGTAGTTGAGTAATGGCAAATAAAGTTGTAGAGCAGAATGAAGTATATTTAAATGGAACATATTATCCATTATCAAGACCTGTTCAAAGTGTATTAGCTTCTTTATATCCAGCTAAGATTGTTATTGGAGATACTACAAGAGACAGTCAGACACGAGCTTCTGTAATGTCTTGGAGTGATTGGCGTGGTGGTATAGGCGTTGAACGTATGCAAGGAGCTTCAGATGCTGATAGAGCTTGGTACTCTACATGTAATCTAAGACATAGGCATCACTTAGTTCTTCCAGCTTTATCAACTGCTACTACTGCTAAAGAGCCTGATGATAGTAATATTCAGGGGCAAATCACTTTTATACAGGACTTAGGGACTGTCTTGTATGCAGGTTATGGAACTGATCCATATTATTATTCAGAAGCTAATGATAGATGGACTAGAGTAACTGTATCGGATGGCGGTAGTGATTATTCTTTTCCTTCAAACCCAACAGATTCAATAACTGTAAGAATGGGTGATACAGACTATGTAGTAGTTGCTTTCGATAGTGGATATAGCTACTTTTCTTCTTCTATTGTAGTTACAGAGAAAACTACTGATGCTAAGTATATTACGTTTTGGGATGATAGATTATGGGGTATTGATGGTAATGGACAGCTTTGGTACACACTTACTATAGGTGGAACTCCTGTTAATGATGCGAAGTTGCCAGTTCAGGATGGATATGTAAATGATCTCTTTGTTGGTCGTGATGCCGCAGGAGAGCAGATTTTATATGCAGCAACTAAAGAAGGGCTATTTGCTCACGATCTTTCAAATGCAAGATTTGTTCCTACAGAATTTCAATTACCATTCCATGTTTTTAATGGAGTAGGTTCTATTAGGTGGCGTGATAGTATCTATATGCCATCAGGATTAGGTATATATAAATATATTAATGGTGCTAACAATGCTGTAATCACTGTTATGGGACCTGATCGAGATGATGGATTACCTGCTGTATATAGAGGAACAGTTAAAAAATTAGTTGGAACTCATACAGAATTAATAGCTGCCGTAGATGCGACAACAGCACCGGGATCACAAGCAGCTACAGACATTCCGTGGCAGGGTGGTGCAACTTCTGGAGCATCAGGACATGGCGGTTCATATTTCGCTAGTTCTAGTGGACAGTCATCTATTGTTGCTTGGAATGATACTGGATGGGAAACTAAGTGGACTGCATCTAGTGCTGCAAGTGAGGTAGGCAAGCCTATAAATATAATGCACGTATCTAATGCAGGTAAAGGTGATTACCGTTTATGGTGGGGATTTGATGGTAAAGTTTATCATCAGTTAGTTCCATTTGATGTTACAAATCCTTCACAATTAACAGCAATAGAAAACCCTGACTATGCTTATGATACTTCAGGCATCCATGAAACTCCTTGGTTTGATGCTATGCAGACTGAAATAGAGAAAATAGCATTGAAGTTAAAAATTGAGGTACAGGGAGCATCTGCCAATGAAACGGTAGCAGTTCAATATGCAACTAATTATTCAACTACTTATGAGGATTTAACAACTATTACAAGTACTACATTAGGAGCTACTGAAGGAACCCAAATTTTCACATTACCTTCAACAGCTAATCCAGTAGGTATTGATTTCAGGTCTATAAAGTTTAAACTGACACTTGCCAGAGAATCTGGTACTACATCAACAATTCAAAAGCAGACTCCTGATGTTGTATCAGTAACATTAGAATATAGAAAGAAAATGGAGACTAAGTGGGGTCATACAATAGAAATTAATTTAAATGATCCCTATAAAGGAAAGACTCCAATGGATTTACGGTCTGATCTTGTAGATGCAGTTAAAAGTAATACTCTGGTAGAGTTTACTTATAGGGATGATAGTGGTGGTGATAGAAATTATTATGTAGATATAACTTCAGCAACCGGATTGGAATTTACTGGATATGATGAACGTGGAACTAGCAGAGTTACACTGGTGGAACCATGATATTTGATTCAGGAACAACTACAGTGGCTACCTCTGGGACTGAGCAACAGCTTAGTAATACTACCAATCGTGTTCGGTGGATCAAAGCTAAAGCTCTTGCTGCTAATTCAGGAATCAGTTACTTCGGTGTTAGCGATGTTACTACTACCAACGGATATGAACTATCTGCTGGTAATGAGATAGAAATTAACTTTGCGGAATCTGGCGGAACTGTAGCGTTCTCTACTTTCTATGTAGACGTAGCAAGTAGCGGTGACAAAGTTTGCTGGAGTGTAATACTGGATGGATAAATGACTACTCAATCAGGTATACAGCTTTCTGCTCCTGCCGAATGGCAAGGATCACTTCCTGAATGGTTATTCTATTCTTCATTGATACGATTAGGTTATACAGATGGACAAGACTTCACTTATCAAAATCCTTTAATGGGTGGTAGATTAGATAAAGGTGGTGCAATTATAGACTTCCTGTTCTATAATCCACCTAACTTAGCAGTCAATGTTCAAGGTACATATTATCACTATGAACTTGGATCAGAGACTAGAGCTAGAGATATAATGATAAGAGAATCTTTAGCCGGACAAGGGATAACATTGATATTTGTAGATGAAGATGATTTATTACAAGATGCTTTAGGAATTACACGAGATGCCTTGAATTACCAAGACAAATCTCGTCTAGGAGGCGGTTAAATGGCTATACCAACAATTACTTTTGGTGGCTTTGTATACGATAATGCAGGTGATGCAGTCTCTGGAGCTACTATAAACCTGTATGATAAAAATACTTCGACTACTAGCCGAGCTTCCACAACTACTAACTCCGATGGTTATTGGACAGTAGCGCATACTACTTCAGGCGAATTTGACATTCAAATCACTTCTGGTGCTAGTAAGAGAAGAATTAAATTTGACGACTCAATCCAGTTAACTTCTGTAGATACAGAGAATCTATATGTAAGAGCGAATGAAGGTGCTATCGCAGCAATTCATTTGTTTGCTGATGAAGGCGAAGACCTTACAGATAGATGGAGGATAGATGCTGGCACTGACGGTGTTCTTGGTTTTGGGAATGATACCAGTGTGCAAGGAACATATGTAGATCAACTCACTATTACTCCTAACGCTACGGTATCTAACTCTACATTAGCCATTTTAGGTAAAGCTACCGTTGCTAATACGCTTACGCTATCAACCGTTGCAGCGGCAGGAACAGACACAGATAAGTTCTTAGTATTAGATGGTTCGGGTAACGTAGATTACAGAACAGGCACACAGGTGTTATCAGACATAGGTGGAACAGGAGCAACCGCACTAGATGATATAGGCACAGGTGATGCCGCAGCTAGTCTTGTTACAACAGTTGGCAATATAACAATCGATGCACAGGCTAATGATGCAGATGTAATCATAAAGGTTGATGATAATGGTTCAGCGGTTACGGCTGTAACATTTGACGGTAGTGATGAAGGTAATGCACTCTTCGTGAATGATGTTCAGTTAAAGTCTGACGGTGCGCTTCTTGAATTTGGTGCCGATCTGGACACTACTCTTACTCACACAGATGGAACTGGACTAACTTTAAACTCAACCAACAAGTTAACCTTTGGAGATGCTGCAACTTTCATACATCAATCATCTGATGGTGTAATGACTGTTGATGGTGAGGCTACTATAGACCTCAATGCTTCTACTGCTGTTCTAATTAGCAATGATCTAAAACTAGACAGTGACTCTGCTGTTATTAACATAGGCGCAGGTGATGATGTAACCATAACCCATGACGGCACGACTGGTGCCACGATCTCAGGAACACCGATGGTTTATCAATCATTAGCTACAGCCACTCTTGGGAATGATACCCATGCTGGGATTGTTCTTGAAATGCTAGCAGGTGAATCCCTCGCTGTAGGAGATTGGGTTTACGCTGACAGCACTGATGCTAGGGTTAGCAAGGCGGATGCAAATGATACTGGTGATAATGGTCATTACCCTACTATTGGCGTAGCTGTATCAGCACAAGGATCAGCAGGTAGTGCTGTAAAGATATTAACTCATGGTACTTATAACGACTCAGATGGATTCGGTGGAGATTTAACAGAAGGCAATCTATTGTATTTATCTGAAACAGCAGGTGGGATTACCGCAACTGCTCCAAGCGATGACGGAGATATGGTACAGGTAGTAGGCGTGGCAATTGGACCACGAGATGTATTTGTGAATCCTAGCCTAGTTGTTGTAGAGGTTGCATAATGGCTGATGTCGAGACATTAATGAGCGTTAGTGCTGGCGATATTGAAAAGGTAATGGGTGTCGCTGTTGCTGACATAGAATCGGTCATGGGATTAGGTATAGTAACAGCAACGTGGCATGGCACTAGAGGAGTAGGTGGTGGCGGTAATGATGGCACGGGTTATAATGAAAGACTTGATGTTATTCAATATAAATCTGTCACATCTTCTGGAAATACTTCAGACTTTGGAGATATGGCGGAGGCTACTGCGTGGGCTGGCTCGGTATCAAATACTACAAGGGGCGTATTTTTAGGTGGTTATACAGATACTTACACTAGCGGTACTGCTGGAATTGAATATATAACGATAGGAAGTACAGGCAATACAACTGATTTTGGCGACCTCACTGCTGGTATAGAGGCAGCAGGGTCTGGTGGAAATGGAGTAAGAGGATTGACTCACTACCATTCTAGTTCCGACAAACAAGTTGATTATATTACGATTGCCTCAGTTGGCGATGCTGCCGACTTTGGAGATGCTGTTATAGCTGCACAGTTTAAGGGTGCTTGGAATAATGGTGTAAGAGTAGCATTTTGCGGTGGAACATCAGGTGGTTCTGTGAAAAATGATATAGATTACTTTACTGCTGCTACTACTGGTAACGCGTTACTTTTTGGGAATTTAGGTCTTTTTGTGCAAGACAATAGCTGTGTTGAGAGCGATACAAGAGCATGTATAAATCTGGGCAAAACTAGTAGTTCCGACAGCAATTATCAAAGACAAATAGATTATGTGACCGTTGATACTACTGGAAACGGAGCCGATTTTGGTGACATGCTTAGTGGCGAACAAGGTTGTCATATTGATAATGGGTTAAGCAACTTAGTAAGAGGAGAGTGGTGGGGAGGAACCAATAGTAGTTCTAATGCTCAAGATGAAATCCAGTATATAACAATAGCTAGTACAGGTAACTCTACTGATGCAGGAAACTTACTTGGAGATTGTGAATTTGGTCCAGCCTGTCTCAGTGGGCAATAAGGAGAGAGTATGTCGGATATAGTCAAGAAGGATGTTAGCGACTTAATGGAAGTTCATCGGTCTGTTAATGGTCTTGCGACCATGACTCCAGACAAGATTGCGAAGGTTGCCGAGCGGATGGTTGAGATAGACCGAGCCATCAATACTCTAGGTCGCAAGAATACTCAGACTACTATCCAGATGATGACACTCACAATGCTTAGTGATTCTCCTTACAGGAGATTGAGGCAATGTATCATACAAATTAATGATAAGAAAGAAGCTCTGATGGATAGCTATTGGAGGCTTCGCAAGCTAGAGTATCGGATTAAGAAATGGAAAGAGAAGGGTGACGAGTTCTCTTTAATAAAGGTCGGAGAAGCTGAATACGGTATGCAGACATCAAAGATTTATATTGATGGTGCGTTAAAAGAAATTGCTACACTCCAAGAAGCCTACCTTGAGATTCAAAAGAATCATAATATTCCAGATGATTGGGATGAGGAAGCAGCAGAATTGGAAGAGATTCAGCATCACCTTAGACAAGCCATCAGGCAGTCTCATAGAGATATGACTCTTAGTGGAACTATATCTCAAGGCAATGCGGAATATCTTGAGCAGTATGGAGTTCACTTACAGGTAGCTACTAAAGTAATTTCTGATTATATAAACGAATGTAATCGCATGATGAAGGAAGATGATAAGGTTCCCAACATCAATCATTACTACGAATTTCTAGACAATACTACTAAGTTATTCTCTGAAGAATATAAAAAAGTTCTCACTCATATTGGATTGGACAATCTGGTTCGGCAAGAGTTCTTATACAGGAGTACTCAGTAATGGCTATTATTAAATACAGTTTGGATAATGGCAGAATTCCTAGCTACATCAGTGATGGTGGATACTTCCTTAATGATTCAGCAGTAGATGCTAGTGGGAATGTAACATATACGGGAGACAGCACGAGGGTAGGCATAGGTTCTGGTGGAGGAACCGAACTAACTAAGGCACAACTACTTAACCATGTAT
>Ga0208179_1000297_pt1 | contig 35726 bp, 38 predicted proteins | sample Malvired_Geostar_FD_184238 | JGI IMG/M metagenome (GOLD analysis project Ga0208179, IMG submission 184238) | Marine viral communities from the Global Malaspina Expedition - Malaspina viral metaG DeepMed_Geostar (SPAdes) (version 2) | ecosystem: Environmental > Aquatic > Marine > Oceanic | place... | reverse complement strand
GGCGCGCGGGCGCCCCGCCGTCCTGGGCCAGGCAGGCCACCAGGAATTCGGTGAGCGCCAGTTCGACGGGACGTAGCTGGTCCGAGGTCAGCTCATCCAGAGATTCAGCTGTCGCCCGCAACAGGCCTGAAAAGACGTGATTAATCCCCTGCTCTGCCGCCAGATGCCCAAGCCGCAGGGCCGAGGGGGCCAGCAGCCGGTGGTCCAAGGCCACCCGCGGCGCGGTGATGAACAGCAGGCGAAACCGGCTTTCCAGGCGCAGGCCGGCGGCGTGGCCGGTCGGGCCATAGACGATGTCGCCGGCCGCCATGGGAATCTCGCGTGCGCCATCCAGCAGGGTCGCCTCCCCCTCCAGCAGGACCGCCATCCAGATGGCGGCGGGCTGGTGGGGATTGCGGCCGGAAATCTCCTGCGGCGTGGAGGCCACCACCGAAAACTCCACCCCCATGGGCGAGGTCAGGCTGGAGACCTGGGCGTGGAAGGCGCCCTCCGTCGGCAGGTCACCCACCGGCAGGCGCAGCCGCTCCATGGCCTCGCGCCAGGCGTCCCGGCGCTCCGGCTTCAGATAAGCGTCGGTGGTGAACTGCCAGGCCTTCAAGGTCCCGCCCTAGCTAGGATCCTTCATCGAACCCTTGGCCGGGAAGATGCCGCGGGGGATGCGCACATGGATGCCCTGGGTGCCGTCCACCACCTGGGTGATGGAGAAGTCAGCGGCCACGCTCATCAGGGAATAGGCGTCGTTGCGCGACAGGCCCTGCTGCTCGGTGAGCAGGCCCAGCATGTCGAGGGAGGCGTTCTTCATCGCCCGGTTAAGATCGGGGTCGAACCCATGGACAATCCACCAGTTCGGCGTCTCGAGCAGGGGCGACGGGAAGGTGAAGTCCTTGCGCAGGACGATCTGCATCAGCACGTTCAGCGAGGCCTCGATGGCCGTGCCGCTGATCTCGCCGTCGCCCTGGCTGACATGGGGATCGCCGATGGAGAACAGGGCGCCGTCCACCTGCACCGGATAGTACATGGTCGCGCCCGCGCCGATGCGCCAGTTGTCGATATTGCCCCCGTGTAGGCCCGGCGGAATGGTGCTGACCCGGCCGTTGACGTTCGGCGCGACGCCGGCCGTGCCCAGGTGCGGCCGCACCGGCACGCGGACGCCGGGCAGCGCGCCCTGGCGGTCGCAGACCGGACAGTTGGTGATGGTCCCGGGCGTCAGATACTTGCCGGGGAAGTCGTAGGCATAGAGCGCGCTGGCGGTCTGGGCGTTGGCGTCCAGCTCATAGATGGTCACCCGCTCCTTCTGATCGAACTCGTCATAGAGATGACCCCAATTGGCCGCGAGGTTTGAGCCGTAGTTGCATCGCGGGACCATGCGCAGATAGCGCACCTCCAGCATGTCGCCGGGCTCGGCGCCCTCCACATGAATGGGACCGGTCATGATGTGGACGCCGGGATTGCGGTCGGCCTCGGGGATCTCGCGGAAGATGGCGGTGACCGCCTCGTCCATCATCAGTTCCGGGTCATCTCCGGCGTGGTGAGTGATGGCCTCGGCCTGCACCAGGTCGCCGCTCTTGATCTTCAGAGCCGGGCCCCGGGCGGGATCGAAATAGCCCCAGTGCACGGTCTTGGGCGTGGCGTTCAGGGTGTGCAGGGCGCCCGGCAGGGTGTCGGCCCGGGTCTCGGTCGGCTCGCAGATGAAGGCCATGGGGACGTCCTTGGGAAAGCTGGAAATCAGGCGGCCTGGGCGGCCGGGCGGCTGTCGAGCATCACCGTGGTCATGCTGAGCGAGCCGTGCTCGATGTGGTCGGGGCCGAAGACCGCGCGGTCGCCGGGCAGCCGGGCGCCGAGCGCGTAGAGCAGCGGCCAGTAATGATCCGGCGTCGGCACCGAGCGGCCGGCCGCCTCGCCGAAGGCCTCATAGGCCACCGCCGCCTGCGGCTCGTCCTTATCGATGGCGGCCTTGATGTGGTCGTTGAAGGCCGCGGCCCAGTCGAAGGCCGGGCGGTGGCGGGCGCCCCAGTCCATGGCCGGCAGGTTGTGGACAATGTTGCCGGTGGCGACGATCAGCACGCCTTCGTCGCGCAAGGGGGCGAGCTTGCGGCCCATCTCATAGTGCCAGGCCGGCGGCTTGCTGGCGTCCATCGACAGCTGGACCACCGGAACGTCGGCCTTGGGATAGGCCTTGCACAGCACCGACCAGGTCCCGTGGTCCAGGCCCCAGGCCTCGTCCTGCGCCACGGGCAGAGGCGCCAGCAGCTCGGCCACGCGGCGCGCCAGGGCCGGATCGCCAGGCGCGGGGTACTGGACGTTGAACAGGGCCTGCGGGAAGGACGCGCCGAAGTCGTGGATGGTCCGCGGCTGGGCCATGGCGGTGACGCCCACCCCGCGGGTCAGCCAGTGGGCCGAGACGCAGAGGATGGCCCTGGGCTTGCCGATGGACTCCCCGATGGCGCCCCAGGCTGCGGTGGTGTCGTTGGTCTCGATGGCGATCATCGGACTGCCGTGGCCGAAGAAGACCACCGGCAGGCGTTCGGCCGGCCCGCTCATGCCGGGACCCCGACGGGGGCTGCGGCCGGCGCGCCGGCGTCGGCGGCCATCGCCTTCCAGGTCTGCTGATAGCGCGGCGTCAGCCACCGGTTGAAGGCGATCTGCGCGCCCTCCTGCCAGGAATAGCGACCGCGGATGGCGAAGCGCGAGCGCAATCCCGCCTGCACCAGGCCGTCCACATGCAGATCCTGAGAGATGATCGCGCCGGCGGCGGCCATGTTCATGGCCAGCTTGTGCTCGAACGCCGGATCTTCCATGGCGCCCGGCGCAAACAGCAGGCCGGTGTCCATCTCGTGGGTCTCGGCCCCGTCGGCCCGGACGATCAGATAGATCACCATGTCGCTGGTCACCACCAGGGACAGGGTCGGCGGGATGTTGGCGAAGGTCATCCGGTTGCGGTCCACCTCCGTCAGCTTGGGGAAGACCGGCAGCAGGGCCTTTTGCGTCACGTTGAAGCTGGCGTCGGGATGCAGGGTGCCGTTGAAGCGCAGGTATCCGGCCGCGCCCTCGGGCGGATCGGGGAACACCGACTGGGCGCTGGGGACGAAGTCGTGCAGCGGCCCCTGGTGCAGGCGGCTGGCGTGGTAGCCGTCATTGTTGTTCTCGAACATCACCTTCCAGTTCCAGGGGAACTTGGCCGGCGGGTCGGGACGCGGCCCCTCGGCGTTGGCCAGGTCGTAGCCGGCGAGCGCGGCCTCGATCTCGGTCAGGCGCGGCGCGAGCGGAGCGGCGTCCAGATCGAAATTGATGAAGACGAAGCCCAGCCACACCTCGACCTTGAACCTCGGCAGGGCGATCTTGGTCTTGTCGAAGCCGCAGGTCTGCTCCATGGCCGGGGCGTTCACCAGCCGCCCGTCCAGCCCGTAGGTCCAGTGGTGGTAGGGGCAGACGAAGCCGCGGGTGTTGCCGTGGCCCTCGGCCACCAGCATGGCCCGGTGCTGGCAGACCGAGCTCATGGCCACCAGTTCGTCCTGGCGGGTGCGGGCCACCACCACGGGCTCGCCGATGATCGAGGTGGTGAAGTAATCGCCGGCCTCCTTCACCCACGACTCCCGGCCCACGCAGAGCCATTCGTGGTTGAAGACCGCCTCCTTCTCGAACTCATAGAAGCCGGCGTCCACATAGCAGGCCGGCGGCAGGGTCTCGGCGGTGGCAAACCCCTCCATGGAGGTGGCCAGCCCGTCGAAGAAGGCGTCGTTCAAGAGGTGCGCGCGCATGCTGTTGACCCTCGGCTTCCGGTTCGGTCGAGGCCTTGACGGTAGGCGCCAGGGTGGGGCCGGTCTTGCACCAGCGCGCACGACAACTTGGCCGGCGCGCGGCCAAAGGCCCCGATCGCCCCTTTTGCAGGCGGCGGTGATCAGGGGCTGGTCAAAGGGGCCCTGGCCTGCGGAGGGCGGGGCAATCAAATGTGCGCGGATGGACAAGACCTGCCCCGCGACCTCCGGCTAAGGTCATCGTCAAATCTGCCGGAGCCCGCGTCGATGACCACCGCCGTCCAACTGAAGACCCGAGAGCTGAAGCCCGGCTTCGGCGCCGAGATCCTCGATGTGGACCTCGCCCGCGCCGATCAGGACACCCTGGCCGGCGTGGTCGACACCTTCCACCGGCACGGCGCCATCCTGCTGCGCGGCCAGGACATGACGCCCCAGCAGCTGGTCGACTTCGTGGCCCTGTTCGGCGAGCCCGAGGACCACACCCAGAAGCAGTTCACCCTGCCCGGCCACCCCAAGGTGTTCGTGCTGTCCAACCGCGAGGTGGATGGCAAACCCATCGGCGCGCACAATGACGGCGTCGGCTGGCACACCGACTATTCCTACAAGGCCCAGCCGGTCATGTGCACCATGCTCTATGCGGTGGAGGTGCCGGCCGAGGGCTCCGACACCCTGCTGGCCGATGGCTGCGCGGCCTGGAATGCGCTTTCGCCAGAGCGCCAGAAGGAGCTGGACGGCCTGCGCCTGCACCACTCCTACCAGCACTTCATGGCCACCCGGGAGTTCGGCCGCCAGGAGCTGTCGGAAGAGCTCAAGCGCGACAATCCGGATGTGGAGCACCCCCTGATCCGCACCCACCCGGCCGACGGCCGCAAGGCCCTGTGGCCCTCGACCGGCACGGTGACCGAGGTGGTGGGGATGGAGAATCCCAAGGGTCTGGAGCTGGTGGACGAGCTGGTCGAGTTCATGACCAGCGAGCCCTTCGTCTTCCGCCACAAGTGGCAGGTGGGCGACATCCTCATGTGGGACAACCGCTGCACCCTGCACACCGGCACCCTCTACGACGACACCAAGTATTTCCGGACCATGCACCGCCTGTGGGCCAAGGGCGACACGCCCTACTGACATGACGCGCACCTGGTTCATCACCGGCGTCAGCGGCGGCCTCGGCCGCGCGCTCGCCCTCGCCGCCCTGGAGGCCGGCGACACCGTGGCCGGCACGGTGCGCAAAGGCCCCGACCGCGACGCCTTCGCCAGCCTCGGCCCCAAGGCCCACGGCTTCGTCGCCGATGTCACCGATGAGACCGCCGTCGCCGCCGCCGTCGCCGGCGCAGAGGCGCTGTCGGCCGGCATCGACATCCTGGTCAACAACGCCGGCTACGGCCTGACCGGCGCGGTGGAGGAGACCAGCCTGGATGAGGCCCGCGCCCAGTTCGAGGCCAATGTCTTCGGTCCCCTGGCCGTGCTGCGCGCCGCCATGCCCGGCATGCGCGCCCGCCGCTCAGGCCACATCATCAACATCACCTCGGTCAGCGGCCTGGCCGCCTGGTCGGGGACGGGCGTCTACTGCGCCAGCAAGTTCGCCCTGGAAGGCCTGGGCGAGGCCCTGGCCCAGGAGGTGGCGCCGCTCGGGATCAAGGTCACCAATGTGGCGCCCGGCGGCCTGCGCACCGACTATGCCGGCCGCTCGCTCACCCGCGCGAGCGAGGTGATCGCCGACTATGCGCAGACCGCCCACATGGCGCCCAAGCTGCTGGCGCAATACGCCGGCCAGGAAAGCGGCGATCCGGCCCGGGCTGCGGCCGCGATCCTGAAGATCGCAGGCGCGGAGGACGCGCCCCTGCACCTGCTGCTGGGCGAAGACGCCCTGCACTACGCCATGCGCAAGATGGGCCAGATAACCACGGAGATCGGCGACTGGGCCGGCCTCTCCACCAGCATCGGCTTTCCCAAGACCTGACGGGCATCCCCTTGACCGTCAGCCCCTCCCCGCCGCGGCCGTCGCTGGCCGCGGCGGGGGGTTCGAACCCCCTCAGCCTTCGCCGGCCGGCGCCTCAAGCACCCAGCCCTGGACCGTGGTCAGCGGCGCGAAGCCGAGCTTTTCCAGGATCGGCCGGCTGGTCTCCAGCGCCTCGGTGATCACATAGCCATAGCCGCGCGCAGCCGCCTCCCGCGCCCGACTCTGAACCAGGGCGCGATAGAGGCCGCGCCCGCGATAGGCCGGCGCCACCCCGCCCGTATAGAGGCCGGCGAAGCTGCGGCCCGGCGGCATCTCCAGCCGGCCCGCCGCCACGGGCGCGCCGTCCACATAGGCCACATGCGCTGAGGCCACCCCGGCGCCGATGTCAGCCAGAAGCTGCGCCGCATCATGGCGAAACGGGTGGCCGAACGCCGCTTCGACGGCGCGCAGGAAATCGTCGATATCCCCGGCCGTCGCCACCGTCCTGATCGACAGACCCAGGTCCGCCGGGCGCCCGAGCAGGCTCTCATCCAGCGCGCGGACCAGCAGGGTCTCCTTAGGCTCGGGGACAAAGCCATGGCGCTCCAGGATGCGCGGCAGGTCCCCTGGCCGGTCGTGCCCGTGAACCTTCCACTCCAGCGCCCCGCCGGTCGCGCGCAGATGGGCGACCTCGGCGGCCACCTGAGCCTCCGCATCGGCCTCCGACAGGTCGGAATAGACGATGCAGTTGTAGGGTCCGCTGAGCCGCACCCGGCCCCCGACCCGGGTCGCCTCCAGCCCCTGCGTCAGCGGCGGGTCCCGCCGCATCTCGGCGTCATAGCGCGCGAGAAGATCGGTCTGCATATGAAGCCCCCGCCAAACGCTGCTGCGCGCCTTGGCTCAGCAGCGGTTGAAGATCGCGCAGCGAAGACCAGGATAGTCACTCAACGAACCCGTGTCGCGGTAGCGCCGCTTCTGCGCCTTGAGGGCGGCTTGGGCTTCAAACTCCCGCGCGCCGCGTCCGGTCAGCACGCTATAGACAGGCGGATCTTCCTCCTGCCGCGGCGGGGCGATCACGATCAACTCCTCGACCGGTTTCGGCGCCTCAAGGGCAGCGGGAGGCTGCGGCTGGGGCTCAGGCGGCTCCGCCGGCGGCGGCGGCGCTTGGGCGACGACCGTCGCCAGGACGAGCGAAATAAGCCACATCGCAACCCCCAGTTTGCATCCGGGGTCAGGCTCAACTGGCTATGCGTCGGGAACGTGGCGCGCGCGATGGTGTGAAATCATCATACTCGTGGTAGCCTACGCATCAAAGCGAGGCCAACCTATGATCGAGAAGCGAACCATCAGCCTACCCCAGGACCAGGCGGCGTTCATCGACGCCAAGGTCAGCTCCGGCGACTACGCCTCGGCCAGCGAGGTTGTCCGCGCCGGCCTGCGCGCCCTGAAGGAACGCGACGAAGCCATCAGCCGCTGGCTCCGCGAAGAGGTCGCCCCCACCTACGACGCCATGCGAGAGGACCCCGGCAGGGCGTTGTCCTCAGCGTCGGTCTTCTCCGACATCCAGGCGCGGCACGAGGAACGGGCGAAGGATCGCAAGTGATCCGCCGCACCATTGCCTTCAGTCCGGAAGCGAGGAACGACCTTCTCGCCCTGTACGACTGGATCGCCAGTGAGGCTTCGCCCGAGACGGCGATGTCCTACATCGGCCGGATCGAGCGCTTCATCTCAGGCTTCGAGACCGCAGCCGAACGCGGCACGCTCCGCGACGACATCCGCCCAGGCCTCCGCACCATCGGCTTCGAACGGCGCCTGACCATCGCGTTCGTCGTCGGCGAGCAGGTCACGATCCTGCGGCTGTTCCACGCCGGAAGGAATTGGGAAGGCGATCTCACCCTGCTTTGACAGCTCCACTCAGGTCCCATGGAAGGGAGAGAACGCCGGCCCTGCGCCCCTCAAAAGGGCTTATCCCCCGCCACCGTGACCCGGAACCCCGACCGCGTGTCCGGGAAGTAGTCCCAGATGGCCTGGTGCCAGGTGCAGCGGTTGTCCCAGAAGGCCACCGAGTTGGGGCGCCAGCGGAAGCGGACCTGGTAGTTGGGGTTCATGCAGTGGACGTTGAGGAAGTTCAGGATCGCCGCGCTTTCCTCGTCGGCCAGGCCCTCGATGTGGGTGGTGTAGGACGGGTTGACGAAGATCAGCTTCTTGCCGGTCACCGGATGGGTGCGGACCACCGGATGGACCGAGCGGTTGTACTTCCGGTCCAGGTCCGGGAAGAGCTTCTGATAGACCGGGTTGGCGTCGTGGACGGCCTGCAGCCCCTCCAGATAGACCTTCATGCGGTCCGACAGGGTGTCATAGGCCGCGTACATCGAGGCGAAGACGGTGTCGCCGCCGCTCTCGGGCACCACGGGCATGTAGAGGATCGAGCCCAGGGGCGGCTCGGGATCGCAGGTCAGGTCGGAATGCCAGTTCTCGCCGGCCACGAACTTGGAGTCCGCATCGGCGTGGATGGCGACGATCTCCGGATGGCCCTCGATGCCGGGGATGGCCGAGTGGATGGCCAGTTCGCCGAACAGCCGGCCGACGGCCTTGTGGGCGTCGTGGTCCATCTCCTGGTCGCGGAAGAACAGCACCTGATGGTTGGCCAGGGCCTCGCGCAGCTCGGCGGTCTGTCGGTTGCTGAGCGGCTTGCCGAGATCGAGCCCGAACACCTCGGCGCCGATCCGGCGGGTCATCGGCTTCACGTCCAGAACTTCGTAGCCCATGGTCTTTGACCTTCTTAGTCCTCGGAGCCCAGGAAGCGGCCCTGGCAGTAGATGAGGGGGTCGCCGGAGCCGGCCTCGATGTTCAGGCCCCGGCCGATCAGGATGTCGTGGTCGCCGGCCGCGTGCAGCGAGTGCAGCCGGCAGTCGATGCTGGCCAGGGCGCCGGCGATCATCGGCGCGCCCAGGGTTCCCGGCGTGATCTCCACCTCGGCGAAGCGGTCGGTGGCGCCGGGGCCGGCGAACAGGCGGGCCAGATCCCCCTGCTCGGCCGACAGGATGTTGATGCAGAAATGGCCCGAGCGACGCACGGCGGCGCGGGTGCGGCTCTTGTGGTCCAGGCAGACCAGCAGCAGCGGCGGGTCCAGCGACACCGAGGAGAAGGCGCTGACCGTCGTGCCCACGGGCCGGTCCTCCTCGTCCGTCGTGGTGACGATGACCACGCCGCTGGCGAAGGCGCCCATGGTGTTGCGCCAGACCTTCGGATCGAGGGGCTGGGAGACTTCCAGATCGCCGAACACAGACGTCCCCCCCATCAGTCGTTCCCGAACGGGTTGTCGCCATAGACCGGCGCGCGGGCGGCCTTGGCCTCCGCCGTCTCGGCCCGGCCGCAGACGGCCAGCGCGGTGAGCGCATAGACCAGCGCGCTGTCGGTGAGGTCCTTCGGGCTGGGCCGCCAGCGCTTGAAGCCGGTGGTGATGGCCGGGATGCGGTGCATGTTGAAGACGTTCTGGTCGCGCCACATGCTGGAATAGACCGGCGCGGCCCGCTGCACCGGATGGCCGAGCGACAGGCGGGTGGCGACGTCCACCGCGCCCACCAGGGGGGCGACCTCGCCGGCATCGGCCTCGAAGCCGTGGCGGACCACCATGGGCTCGATATCCACCTCGCCAAGGCCTGCGGCGCGGACCATGCGCTCCAGGGAGTGCTGCACCTCGGCGATCTTCTGGCGGGGGTTCAGGCCCACCTCCAGATAGAGGTTTACGAGCTCCGTCCCCGCCCCGAAGGCGTAGGGAATGCCCCCGCGCACCGCGGCGATCTGCGCCTTGGGCAGGGCCACGCCGCCGGCGCTCTCATAGGCGCTGTCGGCCTCGTACTGGCGGCTCCACTGGTGAATGGCGTCGGTGAGCGCACCCAGGCGATAGATCGGATTGGGATGGTCGCCGGACTTCTCCGGCTGGGTCAGCAGCGGGGTGAAGACGCCCTCCCCCCACAGCCGGATGCGGAACACCGCATAGCCGCAGCCGACCCAGGTGAGGCCGAAGTCGCAGCCCTCGGCGGCGATGGCGTAGTCCGGCGCGACGCCGCCGTGGTGGAACAGGTAATGGGCGCCAATATCCTTGCCCATATAGGCCACGCCCCTGTGCTCCTCGATGGGCTCGGGGCCGATCTCGCCCGGACAGGCGGTGAGATAGAGCTTGCCGGCCAGGTCATAGCCGGCGGTCTTCAGGGCCTTGGCCGCGATCAGGAAGCAGCTCATCGGCCCCCGATCATTGGCGATGGGATAGCCATAGAGGACCCCGTCCTCCAGCCAGCACTTCTCCCACTCGGGATTGTCCAGGGTTTCGGCGCGGTACTTGTAGGCGTCGAGGTCGGGGTCCCAGGTGGGGGCCTCGGTGTCCAGGTGGGCGGTGAACAGCAGGTTCTTGCCTTCGCCGCTCCCGCCATACGTCCCGATGATGTTATTGCGTTCCGGCGTGGCGCCGACCCGGCGGGGGTCGAAGCCCTCCGTCTTCATCCAGTCATGGACGAACTCGCCGGCGGCGAACTCATGGCCGGCGGGGCTGGGGATATTGCCCAGCGCCAGGGCCAGCTCGACGATCTCGGTCTCGTCGATCGCCGCGGCGATGGCGGCGCGGTCGGCCTCGGTGACGGCGTAGGGCGCCTGGGCGCCAGGCAGTTGAAATCCATCGGCCATTACGCGGCCTCCTCCCAGGCGGTGATCACCTGGTCGGTGTCGACCAGGATCGCGCAGTTCAGTTCCAGGGCCTTCAGCGACGCCTCATGCACCTCGACCTCATAGGCGGCGCAGGCGTCGGCGGCGACGAAGACATGATAGTCCAGATGGAAGGCGTCGCGGACCGTGCAGTCCACGCAGCACTCCGTGGTCAGGCCGGCCACCACCAGGGTGTCGACGCCCAGGCCCTTCAGCACCGCATCCAGCGGCGCCTCGTGGAAGCCGGAATAGCGGGCCTTCTCCACCACCCGTTCGCCCGGAAGGGGCTTGGGGCCATACCAGTCCGAGCCCGCCTCGCCGGCCCGGCAGAGGCCGGAGTCGGAGTCCGGGTCGCCGCCCCGGCGGCGCATCCGCTCGCGCCACGAGATGGAGTCGGTCTCAGGCCGGGTGAAGAGCCCGACAAAGACCACCGGCGCGCCCACCTTGCGGGCCGCCGCGGCGAGCGCCTCGGCCTTGGCGAGCGCCGGCGGGACGGTGGAGAGATCGACGCCCCATTGGCCCAGCCGGCCTTCGGGCGCGGCGAAATCCACCTGCATGTCGATGATCACCAGGGCGGTGCGGGCCGGCGTGATCCAGGCCGCCAGCCCATCGGCGGCCGGCGCCGGCGAGGCTTGCGCGGTCATGCGAAGGCCGAGCGCAGGCCGGGCAGGATCTCGGCGCCGAACATCTTCAGGCCTTCCACATAGTCGGGGAAGATCAGCATCAGCCCGTCGAGCTGGGCGAATTCCACGAACTCCTGGACCTGCTCGGCGCAGGTGGCCGGCGAACCCACGGCGGTGTGGGTCATGAAGGCGCCCTGCTGCTGGGCCACCACGTCCAGCTTGTCGGCCGGCACGCCCCAGCTGCGCAGCATCTCCAGGATGGCGCCCATGTCGGTCCCGGTCTTGTAGTGCTCGACCAGGGCCTCGGCCTTCGCGTCGGTCTCGCCGTGGACGATGGTGCACATGGCGTAGGTCTTGATGGACTTGCCAAGCTCTTCGGCGACCTTCTTGGCCCGCAGGCTGTTGTCGCGGCGCTCTTCGGGCGTGCGGCCGCCGATGAAGCAGATGTCGGCCTCGCGCACCGAGAACTGGAAGCCGCGGTCGGACTGGCCGGCGCAGATCAGGTCCGGCCGGGGCCGCGACAGCGGCTTGGGGTTCGACTGGGCGTCCTTCATGGTGAAGAAGCGCCCCTGGTGATCGACGCTGTCCTCGCTCCACAGGCGCTTGATGACCGCGGTCCATTCCTCGGTCAGGGCGTAGCGCGCCTCGTGATCAAGGCTGTCGTCCCACATGCCCATCTGGTCGAACTCGGCGCGATAGGCGCCGGCGACGATGTTGAGGCCGGCCCGGCCGCCGCTGATGTGGTCGAGGGTGGCGATCATCTTGGCCGTCACCGCCGGGTTCTGCAGCAGCGGATGGACCGTGGCCCAGATCTTCACATTCTTGGTCGCCTCGGCGATGCCGGCCATCATGGTCACCGACTCCAGGGACGAGCCCCAGTGGTTGGTGGCGCCGCCAAAGCCGCGCCACTTGCCCATGGACATGACGAAGTCCATGCCGACCTCGTCGGCGGTGATCGCCGCGGCCCGGTTCTGGGCCCAGAGATCGTTCAGGGGGGGCGAGGTCTCCGAGATGATCCAGCCGCCGTTGGCGACCGGCAGGAAGACGCCGAATTCCTTGTTGCGAGAAGGCTTTTGATACATGGGGAACGCCTCAGACGGGATCGTTGACTAGGCCGGCGGGGGACGCGGCCGGGGCTTCGGCTTCAGCCTTCAGTTGCGGCGGGCGCATGAAGAGAGAGGCCACGAAGACCACGGCGGCGACGACGCCGAAGAGCTGGAAGGTGGGGGCGAAGCTGCCGAGCACATCGCGCAGGGAGCCGCCGATCAGGGGACCCAGGGCCGCCAGGGCGCCCACCAGGCAGACGGTGGAGAAGATCTCCAGATTGTGCTTCCGCCCGAAATAGTTGAGCAGCAGGATGGTCACCGCGAGCGCGGTCAGGCCAAAGCCGATCCCGGTGCCGACCGCATAGATGATCATCAGCGGATAGCTGTCGGCCACGCTGAGCGCCAGGGAGCCGGCCCCCAGGGCGCCCACGGCGAACATCAGCAGCCACTTGGGATCGAACCGGTCGCCGATGGCGCCGCCGCCCAGGCGGGCCAGGGTGGCCATCAGGCCCTCCAGGCTCAGCATCCCCGCGGCGACGCCGGCGGCGACGCCCCGTTCCGACAGGTGGGCGACCGACAGGCTGGAGACCGTCACGCCGCTCAGCAGATGGACGAAATAGGCCGCCACCAGGATGTAGAACTGCACCGTCCCCATGGCCTGTTTCAGGGTCCAGTCCTGGGTGGTGCGATAGACCGCCAGGGGCGCCGGGGTCGGCGCCGCCGCGGCGGCTTCCGCCTCGGCCTTCACGGCCGCATCGATCTTGTCCGACGAGGTCTTCAGCCAGGCGCTTGAGGGGATCAGCAGGGAACAGAGGACGCCGATGGCCAGGGCCGCCACGGCCTGCAGGGCCCAGAAGGGACGCCATTCGCCGCCGGTGGCCTCCATGACGCCCAGCGCCATCCAGGGGCCGGCCACGCTGCCGAGGCCGCCGAGGGTGAAGTAGAGGCCAAAGGCCATGGCCCGCTTCTGGAACACCGCCGCCAGCACATGGGTGCCGGGGATCAGGGCCATCAGCTGGTAGGCGACGCCGCAGAGCGCCGTGCCCAGGAAGTAGATCCAGACGCTCTGGGTCAGGTAGAGGCAGACAAAGCCCAGGGCCATGACCGCCGTGCCCAGCAGCAGCGCCGCCCGCACCCCGAAGCGCCGGATCACCATGGGCGGGAACCAGGCCGAGCCGCCGCAACAGGCGCCCAGCAGGGTGAAGCCCAGGCCCGCCTGGGCCCAGCTCCATTCCTGCTCGGCGACCATGGCCGGCAGCACCACCCCCAACGACGAGAAGGTCGCCGCCGAGATCAGGAACAGGAGCAGGCTGAAGACGCCCAGCAAAACCCAGGGACGCCATTCGGATCGGGGCATCACATGCCTCCACTCTGGAACCCAGCCCGGCCCAGGCACAGCGCCAGGGCCCGGCAGGAAGGGGCTGCCTTCAAATGTGGGGGCGCGACGGGGGCTTCAACCGTCGCCGCTTGAAGCCGTCACGCCCGGGGATCATCCGCCGACGCCCAAAGACGCCGGCGGATGCGAAGATCAGAACGAGCGCTTCAGGGTCAGCCGCCACTCGCGCCCCTTGCCCGGCAGAGCGGCCAGGTTGGCGTAGGAGTCGGCGGCCGGCGTAAAGAACAGCTCGTCGAAGACGTTATCGACATTCAGCGAGGCCTGGAACGGACCGCGGCGATAGAACATCGACAGATTGGCGGTGGTGTATTCCGGATAGGTGATCGGGTTCTCCACCGTCTGCGAGGTCTCGCTTACATAGGTGGCCCCCAGCACGCCGCCGAACTGACCCCAGTCGTACTCGTCGCTGGTGTAGCTGCCATAGAGGCTGAGCACGGTGCGCGGGATCAGGGTGTAGGCGTAGTCGCCGCCCCGGCCGGGCAGGCTCGAGAAGGCCCAAACCACATAGGTGCCGCCGAAGGCGTTCACCGGATCCACCCCGGTCACATAATAGGGGATATAGGCGAAGCTGGCGTCCGGCCCCTTGATGGTCGTGCGCTGGGTGTTGCCGGCGAAGGTGAAGGAGAGGTTCTCCGTCGCCAGGTAACGCACCTCGACCTCGACGCCCTTGGAGCGGCTGCCCCGGACCGTCGGATTGGGCCCGCCGGTCAGCTGGGTGCGGTTCTGCCTATAGCCGGCGATCGAGCCCACCAGGGTGCCCTGCAGCAGCTGGAACTTCACCCCGGTCTCAGCCAGATCGGAGTCCGACAGCCAGGCGTCGCTCTGCACCAGCGAGGGCGAGATGTCGCCGGCCTGGCTCATCTCCAGGGCCGAGGACTCGGCGTAGGTGATGTAGGGCATCAGGCCGAAGTCGAACTGGTAGGTGGCCGAGACGGTGTAGGTCCCCTTGCCCTGGCTGTCCTCGAACTTGCCGGCCGGCTGGTAGCTGACCAGGCCGGTGTCCTCGGACTCCACCTCATAGTTGTCGTAGCGGCCGCCGAGCATCAGGTTCAGGCGATCGCCGATGAAGATGTCGGAGGTGACAAAGACGCCAGCCTGGCTCCAGGTGGTGCTGTTGTCGTTCTCCCACTGGAGGCCGTAGGTCTCCGGGGAGAAGGGATCATCGATGATGTCGGTGGGCGTGGCGCCAAAGGCGATGTCGCGGCGGTCCAGGGCGATCAGGCCGGAGTTGAAGCTTTCCCGCCGACGGCCGTCAAAGGCCCGGTAGGAGGCGCCGACGAAGGACTTCGACGTCACCATGCCCACGTCGTAATCGAAGTCGTAGGTCACCCGCGCCTCGCCCACCTGGGAGTCGAACAGGGCCGGATAGCCGTAGGACACGAAGCGCTTGTTCTTCAGTTCGTCGTAGAAGAGCTGGAACTTCAGGGCCGAACCGTTGTCGAAGTCCTTGACCAGATCGATATAGCCGGTGCGGGTCCAGGTGTTCGAGAAGTCGGCGTCGCTGATATAGACGTCTCGCGGATCGAGCTTGGTCGTGCCGACCCCGGTGTCCAGGGTGTGCTTGGCGTCGCTCTCCGGGAAGCCGTAATAGGCCAGGTACATCGCCGAGGCGTACGGATAGAAGCCGATCTCATTGGGGGTCAGCTTGCCGTCGCCGTTGGAGTCGCTGAGGCTGGTGTCGCGGCCGGTGATATAGGTCTGATTGTCGATCAGATCCTGGGTCAGCCGGTTCCAGCCCGGCGTCTGCACGTCGCCGTCCGAATGGAAGGCCATGCCGCCGAAGGCCGTGCGCCAGCCGCCGCCCAGGTCGAAATCCACCGAGGCCTGGATGATCTCCCGGCGCGGCGAAATTCCCCGGTAGAAGCTGTCGGAGTTCTCCGCCTGGGCATAGAGGCTCAAGCCCCCCTCGGTGGTCCCGAAGTTCAGCGGGATGCTGATCTGGCCCGACATCTCCTTGCGCGCATAGGAGCCGACGGTGATGTCGGCCTCGCCGGAGATTTCGGAGATGTACTCCCCTTCGATCCGGCCGGACTTCGGCACGAAGTTGAGCATGCCGCCGACCTTGCCTGCGCCATAGATCGGCGTCGGCGGGCCGCGCACGATCTCGATCTGGGCCGCATTGGCGATCGGCGTCGAATAGGTGCCGCGGTTCTCGATCCGCTTGAAGCCGCGGAAGTAGTTCTCCGCCAGCGTGCCGCGAATATTGAGCGCCCCGGCCACGCCGTAGAAGCTGGCCGTATAGGTGCCCGGCGAAATCGAGGTCAGGTCGTCGATGGACTCGATGCCGTAGCGCTCAAGAGTCACATCGCTGGCGAAGCTCGCCGAGCGCGGCGTTTCGATCAGCGCCTTGTCCAGACCAAAGACGCTGTCGCTGGGGTCCTTCTCCAGAAGACCCGTCTTGTCGCGGGCTGTGACCACCACTTCGTCGATCAGATCGGCCTGGGCCCAGGTCACGCCCGGGGCCGCCATCAGCGCGGACAGGGAGGCGCCCGCAACCAAAAGAAGTCTCTTAGACATATCGCCCTCATCCGAGGTCGCGGACCCTCCGCCGGATGACGGTTATCCCCGCGTCCGCGCGCCTCTTGACGACAGGTTCTCGCGAGACCGGGGCGACGTCAAAAATGTCCCGTGACATTTCAGATGGAATTTCAGCGGCGCCCGTCCGGCGTTCAGATTTTGCGATGCGGCGCCCAGATGCGGGTCAGGCCGCCAATGCGGCTCAACCGGAAGGCGCTCAGGCCAGGTCCGGGCTCGCCGAATGCGCGTCTTCCTCGCCCCAGTTGGTGAGCGAGCGCTTCACGGTCTTGGGCATGGTGCCGAGGACCAGGATCATCGCCGCCCGGGCGCCCTCGGCGTCGCGCTCGGCGATCCGGTGGGCCACGGCCCGGTGCTGGCAGATGTCGGCCAGGCGTTCTTCCTGGGTGGTGGCGCCCATGGAATAGACCCAGAAGCGGGCGGCCTTGTGCTGCAAGGGGATGAGAATGCGGGCCAGGGCGGCGTTGCGGCTGGCCCGGGCGATCAGGGCGTGGAACCTCTGATCCATGGCGATGAGGGCGCGCCGGTCCTGTTCCCTGTCGGCCCGCTCGGCGTCGTCGAAGGTCGAGGCGATCAGGGCGATCTCTTCGGCCGTGGCGTTCTTCGCCGCCATGGCCGCGCAGTGGGGCTCTATGAGCGCGCGGGCCTCATAGCCCTCCCGCAGATCAACCAGGTCCAGGGGCGAGACCGTGGTGCCGGCCCGGGAGCGGCGGACCACCATGCCTTCGAGCGCCAGACGCCCCAGGGCGTCGCGCACCCCGGCCAGGCCTGTGCTGTAACGCCGGGTCAGGGCCTGTTCGTCCAGGCGGGCGCCGGGGGGAAGTTCGCCCAGGATGATGTCGAGGAGAATCTGCTCGTAGGCGCGGGCCTTCTGCAGCTCAGGCGACCATTCCCCGCTGGCGGCGATGATGCCGCCCGTGCCCGGGTCCCGGCCTTGCGCATCAGGATTCACGTTCAAACTCCGCAACACGCCTTGTCCTTCCTCCAGCGCCGGCCTCTCCAGCGCCGGTCGCCCCCCTGGTCTAGTCTGAAATTTCAGACCCGGCCAGCATGGGAGGCTGGCCCTTTCCCCTAGAGAATCTGGCAGGCCTCGTCGAAGTCGAGCCGCGGATTGCGCGGATAGACCCCTTCGGGACGCCCCTGCCCCAGGGCCACGAGGAAGTTGGACCGCCAGGCCGTGCCGCTGAAAAAGGCTTCATCCACGCCGGCCTTGTCGAAGCCGGACATGGGGCCGCAGTCGAGGCCCAGGCTGCGGGCGGCCATGATCAGATAGGCGCCCTGCAGGCTGGAATTGCGAAAGGCCGTCTCCAGCTTGACCGCCGGGTCGCTGAACCAGTGCCTGGCCGACAGGTCGTGCGGGAAAAGCTTGGGCAGCTGTTCGGCGAAGTCCAGGTCATAGGCGACGATCACGCAGACCGGCGCAGCCATGGCCTTGGCCCGGTTGGAGCTCGACAGGTGGGGCGCGAGCTTCTCCTTGGCCTGCGCCGACTGGACGAAGACGAAGCGCCCGGGGCCGCAGTTGGCCGAGGTCGGCCCCCACTTCAGCAGATCATAGAGCCGATGGAGGGTCGCCTCGGGGACAGGCGTGTCGGCCCAGGCGTTCTGGGTCCGGGCCTGGCGAAACAGCTGATCGAGGGCGGGGTCGGCAAGATCCGGCACGGGAACTCCTGAAAGCGTCTGACGGGAAGTTGGGGTCTACACTGGCGGTGCGGCGGGCTGTGTGACCAGTCCTTTTGCACATTTCCAGTAAAATTTCAGAATGCCGCCCATCCTCTGGGCGAGGCGCGTCTGGCCAAGCGCTCGTGCGCGGACGGGCAAGAACGGCCGGCGCTGGGGTCCTAGGGTCCGCCTCAGCCGGCGCCCGACGGGCCGCCCGCCTTGTATGAAAAGAGGAGTTCCCGTGGGCTATCCCAACACCCTGATCTTTGTCGACCTGGCCGCAGACGATCCGGCCGCCGCCGGCGCCTTCTATGCCGAGGTGTTCGGCTGGCAGAACGACGCCCGGCCCGAAGGCCTCTATCATCGGATGGTCCCGGGCGGCCAGTTCCGCAATCCCGATGGGTCGGAGAGCCAGATCGGCAACCTGCACCTGGGCATCTTCAAGACGGCCAACGCCCGCCCCCATCCTGAACCCGAGGGCGTGGAGCCCCGGGCCGCAAGCACCGAGGGGCGCAAGCCCCGGATCTGGGTGCTGATCAGCGACGACGACACGCCTGAGCGCATCCTGGGCGAAGCCGAGAAGCGCGGCGCGACCATCCTGTGGCGCAATCACTACTGGTCGGAATTCAACGGCTACAACCATGCCTTCCGCGACCCCTGGGGCAACGAGATCGTGCTGTGGGGCAAGGCGGGACCCGACCCGGTGATCCCGGCCGACTACACCCGCGAATAGGATGCGGCGCGATGCGGGCGGGGCTAGCGGTCCCGCCCGCGGGCCAGATACTTCCAGCCGCCGGTGACGAAGAAGCCGACCAGGCAGATGACGAACAGCGCCCAGGCGATGATCCGCACCGCCTCGATCAGAAGGCCGATGATCGCCGCGGCGATCATGACGAGAAGGAAGATGCCGGCCCATTTCAACATGTGTCGTCTCCAAGCTTGAGCTTGAGAACGCGACCATGGGCCAAGCCGTTCCCCCGCGATAGGGCGCTTAGTCCTGGGTCTGGCGCCAGGCCACGAATTCCGGCCCATTGATCTGGCCATCCGCATCGGCGTCGGCCTTGTCGAACTCGGCCGCCGGCAGCTTGTAGGCCGCCCACTCCTGGCGGCTGATGCGGTCATCCTTGTTGGTGTCGGCCGGATGGATGAACCGGCCCTCGGCGGCCTGGGCCGCTGCGGCCGCCGCAAGGGACGACACGAGGCCAAGGGCGATCAGGGACGTCAGACGGGCCATGGGAACTCTCCGCATTGATCAGGACGTCTGACCTCCCATAGTCCGGTGGCGGAAATGGGCCGACCGCCTGCGCTTAGTGAAGAGTCACCGGGGAATGGGCGCCGGGCCCCGGAGGAAACGGCGCATCGAACAGGCGGGCCGGCATGTCCAGGCCCTCATGGCTCAGCACCATGTTCAGCGCCCGGGCGAAGATCGCCACCGGCTCAGGCTGCATCACCAGCGGGGTCAGAAGCGCCCGGGCCGTGGCCATGTCCACCCGCGACACCCCGCAGGCCACGATCAGGCGCTGCTCGTCCTGGGCGTAGCCGGCGCAGGGACCGCAGCGGATCTCCACCGGTCGGCGGGTCTGGCGCTCCAGGCTCTCCATCATGGCCACGAAGATGGCGCCGGCGCGATCGCTGACCTGCTCGGCCATGAGCTGGCGCACACTGGCCTGGGGCGCCTCACCGGCCAGCCGGAGCCCCGCCCAGAGCCGCAGCCCAGCCAGCAGCACCTGCTCGCCCCGCGTCAGGCCCAAGGGACCACTGTCGCTCAGCTGGGCGAGGGCGGACGCATCATCGGCCATGGCGAGTCTCCATTTATTGCGACTAGTTCTTAATAGCGATATTCCTCCCGGCCCCCCGCGTCAAACGGCAAGAGGGGACCTCTTCGCGATTGGCGCGTTGATGGGCTAATGTGAAGCTGTCCATGGGGAGCCTGCTGATGCCTGCCGTAAACTACCGCGCCCTGCGCCCACTCCGGACCCTGGCCCTGGTCGGCGCCCTGGTGGTCCCGGCGGGTCTCACCGCCTGCAGCTACAACGAAAATCTCGGCCGCCAGCAGGTGCTCCTGGTCGATCCCAGCGCGCTGTCGCAGCAAGGCGCCCAGGCCTGGGCGCAGATGAAGCAGACCTCGAAGGTCTCCAATGACGCCGCGGCCAACGCCCGCCTGCGCCGCATCGGCGGCCAGATCGTCGGCGCTTCGGGCCTTGGCGGTCAGGCCTGGGAATATGCGGTGTTCGAGGACAGCTCGGTCAACGCCTTCGTCCTGCCCGGCGGCAAGGTGGGCGTGACCACCGGCATGATGGCCTTCGCCGCCAATGACGACGAGCTGGCCGCCGTGCTGGGCCACGAGGTGGCCCACGTCATGGCCAACCATGCGGCCGAGCGCTACTCGCAGTCGGCCCTGGCCCAGGTGGGGGCCGGTCTCGTCGGCGCCGCGACCCAGAACGCCGAGGGCGGCGTCGTCCAGGCCCTGGGCCGCTATGCCGCCCCAGCCCTGCAGGTGGCCGTCCTGATGCCGCATTCGCGCCAGCACGAACTGGAGGCCGACCGCATCGGCCTCGACCTCATGGTGCGCGCCGGCTTCAGCGCCCGGCGCGGGGTGGAGCTCTGGCGGCGGATGGCGGCCCGCGGCGGCGCCAGCACGCCGGCCATCCTCTCGACCCACCCCTCGGACGCCGCGCGTGTCCAGCAGCTGGACGCCTACATCGCCACGCGCGGCTATTCCTGACGGCTTAGAACTCGGCCGAACCGCCGTCGCAGGGCACCACGGCGCCGGTCGTATAGGCCGAGGCCCGGCTGCCCAGGAAGATGGCGACGCCGGCGATGTCCTCCGGCTGGCCGATCCGGCCGCGGGGATTGCTCTTGGCGATGGCGTCGCCGGCCTGGGCGAGCGTCGCGGCCATCATCTTCGACGGGAAGGGTCCGGGCGCAATCGCGTTGACCAGGATGTGCTCCGGCGCCAGCCGCTTGGCCAGGTGGCGGGTCAGCATGATGCAGCCGGCCTTGGAGGTGGAATAGGCGTAGGTCTCCAGCGCCGGCGGCTCGATGCCGTTGACCGAGGCGATGTTGATCACCCGCGCCGGGTTCTCGGCGGTGGACGCCGCACGCAGCAGGGGCAGCAGCTTCTGGGTCAGGAAGAAGATCGACTTGACGTTCAGGTCGACGGTCTTGTCCCAGCCGTCCTCGGGATAGTCGTCGATGGGCGCGCCCCAGGTGGCGCCGGCGTTGTTCACCAGCACGTCCAGGCGGCTTTCCCGTTCCTTGACCGCATGGGCCAGGCCCTCGATGCCGGCCATGCCGCCCAGGTCGAAGGGCAGCGAGATGCAGGTCCCGTATTCCGACAGCTCCTCGGCCACCCGGTCGCAGACCTCGGCCTTGCGCGACGAGATATAGACCTTGGCGCCGTTCTCCACATAGCCGCGGGCGATCATCTCGCCGATGCCGCGGCTGCCGCCGGTGACGAGGACCACCTTGCCCTCGACGCTGAACAGGTTCTTCAAGACACGCTCCTAGAAATTGCTGGGTAGGAAATCGGTCAGCCGATCCGGCTGGACATGCCGCCGTCCACCGGCAGCAGCACGCCGGTGATGAAGGCGGCCTCATGGCTGGCCAGGAACAGGGCCGCATAGGCGGTGTCCCAGGCCGTGCCCATTCGGCCCCGCAGAGGCACCCGCGCGCCGCGAGCCTCGCGCACGGCCTCGATGTCCTGGCCGGTGGCCTGGGCGATACCGGCCACGGCCATGGGGGTGTCCATCAGACCCGGCAGGATGGCGTTGCAGCGCACCCCGTACTTGGCGTTGGACTGGGCGATGCTGGTGGTCAGCCGGTTCATGGCCGCCTTGGAGACCTCGTAGGCCACCTGGGTCCCGCCGGCCAGCGAGGCCAGGGACGAGATGTTGACGATCGCCCCGCCCCCCTGGGCGCGCATGACCGGGATGGCCGCCTTGCTGGTCAGCCAGGCGCCCTTGAGATTGATGGCCAGGATGCGGTCGAAGGCGTCCTCCTCGACCTTGTGCGCCGGCCCGTCGCCGCCGCCGACGCCCACATTGTTGACCAGGATGTCGAGACGACCGAGGGTTTCGCCGGCCGCGGCGATCACCGCCTCGGCGCCATCGGCCTTGGCGATATTGGCGGCCAGCACATGGGCCTGCCCGCCCTCGGCGGCGATCATATCCGCCGTCTCCTGGGCGCGCTCGGCCACCCGGTCGACGCAGAGGACGCGGGCGCCTTCACGGGCGAAGAGGATCGCCATGGCCCGGCCATTGCCGATGGTCTGGCCCGGCGTCTGCCCTGCCCCGCAGATGACCGCGGTCTTGCCGTCCAGCCGCCCCATCAGAAGCCTTTCAGGTCGGGATCGAGGGTCTGGCCCTCATCCAGCTGGACGCCGAAGCTGTTCAGCATCATCGAGACCTGGGTGTACTGGCCGGCGGAGAACACCACGTCCATCTTCTGCTTGTCGCTGAAATGGGCGTCGAGCGCCGTCCAGGTGGCGTCAGTGATGAACTGGTCGTGGTGCAGTTCGTCGGCGGCGCGGATTAGGGCCGCATCCGCGGCGCTCCAGCCCGGGGCGTCGGGGCCGGCCTTGATACGGGCGACCTCCTCGTCGGTCAGGCCGGCCTGCTTGCCGATCGGCACGTGCTGGGTCCACTCGTAGCCCGAGCGGCAGAGGAAGCCGATGCGCAGGATGACGATCTCGCGGTCGCGGGCCGACAGGCCGTTTCTGCGCGACAGGATGTAGTTGCCCCAGCCCATGAAGCCCTTCATCGCCTTGGGCTCGCGCACCAGGGTGCGGAAGATGTTGAGGACCCGGCCGCGCTCGGCCATCGGCGCCAGCAGCTCGCGCTGGTCGGCGTCCATGTCCTTGTCGGCGAGGGGTTCGAGTCTGGGCTTGGCCAGGCGCATGGGTCGTCCTCCGATTACAACCGACGATGCGGCCATCGCATCCCCGGCTCCGGAGTTCTAGGCTCCGGTGTGCTCAGGCGTGCACGGGGCGGCCGCGTCTCCGCCCCAGTCATGGGGCGGAGAACGCGCCGAGGTCAATCGTCTGACCGGAGAAGTACGGCCCAGGGACTCAGGCCCGGGGACCGGCGGCCCGCAGGGTTGCGAGTTCGGCGTCGGCCTCCGGGGTGCCGGGGATGTGCGTCCCTCGCAGCGAGCGGCCAGCCGTCTCGATCATGAAGAACAGGGCCACCATCCCCACCAGGCAGGCGCCGATCATCAGATAGGCCGGCATCATGGTGTCGCCCGTCTCGCTGATCAGCCACGAGCTGAGCGCCGGGGCGGTGCCGCCGAACAGGGAGGTCGAGACGTTGTAGGCGATGGCCAGGCCTGCAAAGCGCACCTGGGTGGGCAGCATGGCCGGGAAGGTGGACGAGATGGTGGCCAGCTGCGGCACGTACAGAACACCCAGCACGGCGAAGCCGATCAGGGCGCCGACGAAGCCCGTCGCCATCAGGTGGTACATGGGCACGATCATGACCACCAGGCCGATCAGCGAAGCCCACCACATGGGCTTGCGGCCCACCTTGTCGGACAGGGCCCCGGCGAAGGGCGTCAGCACCATCATGAACAGCATGCCGATGATCGGCACCACCAGGGCCTGATCGGTCGACAGGCCCAGCCGGAGCTGCAGATAGGTCGGCATGTAGGACAGCAGGGTGTAGTTCACGACGTTCAGGGCCACGACCAGACCGGCCATGGTCAGCAGGGGCTTCCAGTAGCGGGTGAACAGGTCGCTCAGCTCGGCCTTGCCGCCGGATTCCTTCTGGCCATGCACCTCGATCTCGCGAAAGATCGGCGTGTCCTCGATCCGCGCCCGCATATAGACCCCGACCATGCCCAGGGGGGCGGCGATCAGGAACGGAATGCGCCAGCCCCAGTCAGCCATGGCGTCGGAATCCAGCGCCAGGTCGAAGCCCAGCATCAGCAGGGCGCCGAAGGAGAAGCCGGCCAGGGTGCCGAACTCCAGGAAGCTGCCGCAGAAGCCGCGTTTGTCGTCCGGCGCGTACTCGGCCATGAAGGTCGCCGCCCCGCCGTACTCGCCGCCGGTGGAGAAGCCCTGGACCATCCGCAGCACGACCAGAATGATCGGCGCCCAGATGCCGATCATGTCGAAGGACGGGATGAGACCGATGCCGAAGGTCGCCGCCGCCATCATGATGATGGTCAGCGACAGAACGGTTTTCCGTCCCAGCCGGTCGCCCAGGGGCCCCCAGAACAGGCCGCCCAGCGGCCGGATCAGGAACGAGATGGCGAAGGTCGCCAGGGCGAACAGGGTCGCCTCCGCGGCCTCGCCGGGGAACAGCGCCCGCGAGATATAGGTCACCCCATAGGCGTAGATGCCATAATCGAACCACTCGGTGGCGTTACCGATGGAAGACGCGGCGATCGCGCGCCTGAGCACGCCCGGCGGCACGGCGGCCGTGGAGCCTGGGGGGACTTGATCGCCGATCTGATGTGACGGCTCGTGGGTCATGGGTGTCCCCTTCTCTCTGCGGGTCGGGAGGATGCGCCAGATCTTCAGGAGCGAGGCCGCCGGATGGCCGATCCCCGCCGTTGGGTACGAAGTCCTGGAAGAAACGCCGAGAGGGGCTTGAATGCTCCCCCGGAACAGGCGGCCGTCAAATGGCCGAAACCCGCGGCGCTGACGCCGCGGGCGAAAAAACGGTCAGGCTGCGCTTCGAAGGGGCCGGGCTGAGGCGTCGTCCTCTTCGACCAAGCGTCGATGGAGCGCAGTGACAGCGGCGTCATAGCCATCTTCGGCCACGACGAACTGGATGTCCACCCGACGGGACAGCTGCTGCAGCCCCAGAATCTCCACCCCGGCCTCGCCGAGCGCCAGGGTCGCCCGGCTGGTCAGGTTGGGCACATTCAGGTCGCTGCCGATGGCTGCGACGATGGCCACCTTGCGGGTGGAGACCGCGGCATTGGGGAACATCTCCTCCAGATCGGCGATGACCCGCTTCACCTGCTTGGGATTGGCGTCGAGGTGGTGGGTGATGGTGTTGGCGTTGGAGGCCTTGGACACGATGCGGACGTCATGGCGCGACAGGACGTCGAGAATGCCGGCGTCGTAACCCTTCACGCCGACCATGTCCTGCTCCAGCAGTTCGAGGGTCGTGACCCCCTTCATGCCGGCGATGATCTCCACCCGCGGGGTTTCCGAGACGAAGTCGCCGCAGATCGAGGTGCCCTTGTCCTCGGGCTCGAAGGTGTTCTTGACGATCAGCGGAATGCCGGCATGGCGCAGGCCACGGGCGGCGCGGGGATGGATGGCCTCCATGCCCAGATTGGCCAGCTGGTCGGCCACGTCATAGTTGGTCCGACCGATCTTGCGCACCGCATCGGGGCCAACCAGATTCGGGTCGGCGCTGGAGAGGTGGAACTCCTTGTGGATGATGGCTTCCGTGGCGCCGGTCAGCACGCCGACGCGGCTGAACACCACTTCGCTATAGCCCCGGCCGAACTCACGCATCAGCCCCTCGCGGCGCTGGGCGAAGCCGGTGACGATGGGCAGCTCGCGGGTCACGTCCACATCTTTGAAGGCGTCCTGGATGCGTTCATCCAGGGTCAGGGGCCGCTTGTCGTGCCAGGCGGTCAGGTCGACGAACCGGGCGTTCACGCCGCGGCGGCGCAGCTCGAGCGTCAGGTTGTTGGCGCTATGGGCCTCGCCCAGCGAGGCGAGCATTTCGCGGGCCGCGCCGAGCTGGGTGTCCAGACGGAAGTGGCCGTGGGCGCACAGCCGCTGCAGGTCGGTCAGCGCCGAACGCGCATCCTCGATGCGCGCCAGGATGAACTCGTCAGCCGGCTTGCGGTCTTCGCTATCGCCAAAGCGATCGGCATTTATCTCGAGCATATCGGCCTGCACGCGGGCCAGGGCGTCCAGCCAGGCCGACGCCTCCATGGCCGAGGCCCCGGCGAACAGGGCGTAGACCCCCGGCCGGCCGGTCTTCTTGTGCTCGAGCAGGCCATTGGTCATCCCGGCATAGGCCGAAACCACGAAGATGCGGCCGTAGAGCTCAGGGCCCTTTCGGTCGGCGATCAGGATGTTTTCCAGCACCGCACCGGTGTTGGAGATCGATGTGCCGCCGATCTTCTCGACTGTATGTCCGCTCATCAGGCCGCCCTCACCTGTTTGGCCAGGCTCCCGGAGACGGGAACCAGCCGTTGCGTATGCTCGCGTGCGCCGACAAACTCCGGACGCGGCGTCTCAGCCCCGAAGGGCGCGACGAGGCGATTGGCCTCGGCGTTGTAGACCATGAAGGCGTTGGCCCTGGGGAACGGCGTGATGTTGCCGTTCGACCCGTGCATGGTGTTGCAGTCGAAGATCACCACCGAGCCCGCGGGGCCCGTCGGCGCCACGATGCCGTTCTGCTCGGCCAGCTTGGCCAGGCTGTCACGGTCAGGCACGCCGTATTCCTGCTTGCGCAGGGACTGCTTGTAGTGGTCGTCCGGCGTCTCGCCGACGCAGGTGACGAAGGTCTTGTGGGAGCCGGGCATCAGCATCAGCGGCCCGTTGAACTCGAAGTTGTCGACGAGCTGAACCGACATGGAGATGGCCCGCATCCGCGGCATGCCATCCTCGGTGTGCCAGGTCTCGAAGTCGGAGTGCCAGTAGAACTCCTTGCCATCGAAGCCGGGCTTGTAGTTCAGCCGCGTCTGATGGAGGTAGACCTCGTCGCCCAGGATGTGGTTGGCGATGGAGACCAGCCGCTCGTCGGCGGCCAGGCGGCCGATCAGCGCGCTCTGCCGGTCGATGGCGAAGATCGAGCGCACGGCGCCGGACGACGGCTCGGCGATCACGGTTTCGGGATCGATGGAGTCCGGCAGGCCGCGCAGGCGATTCATCTCCGCCTGCAGGGCGGCGACTTCCTCGGTCTCGAAGACGTTCTGCAGCACCAGAAAGCCGTCGCGCTCGAAGGCTTCGTGCTGCGCCTGGCTCAGGGGCGACTCATAGCGCCACGGGCTGTGGATGACGGGGTCCTTGCGTTCCAGCCAGGTGGGCTGGTCGGCGACCCGCGAGGGATAGAGATCGGTCATGAAAGGCTTCCTTTCGCCTCTGGTCCCGCCCCGGCGGCCGTCTCGGCGCCGGGGGCAGGCTCATGGTTAAAGGGGTTCAGGCGCTGGCCCCGACGGGACCGGCGCCGACGCCTCAGACGGTTTCGGCTTCCAGCGGATAGGCGCCGGTGTCGTCGTGGACCTCCAGGCCGTTCAGCGGCGGATTGAACACGCACGCCATCTTCATCTCGCTCTTGGCCCGCAGGACGTGCTTGTCGTGCTTGTCCAGGGCGTACATGACGCCGGGCTTGATGGGATGAACCTGACCGGTGGCGAGGTCTTCGATCGAGCCCTCCCCGGAGACGCAGTAAACCGACTCCAGGTGGTTCTGGTAATGCATGGGCAGCTCGGCGCCCTCGTAGATGGTGGTCAGGTGGAAGGAGAAGCCCATCTGGTCGTCCTTCAGCAGGAGACGGGTGCTTTCCCAGCCCTTGGAGACCACGCGGCGTCGGGTCTGATTGGCTTCATTCAGGTCACGAACGATCATGTTTGAACTCCTTTAGGCCGCCGAACCGAGCGCCTGGCGCCCGGCCACTTCGGCCACACAGTCAGCAAGAATATCGAGGCCGGCGTCGAGGTCGGCGTCAGTGATGTTGAGGGGCGCCAGGACCTTGAGGATCTGGTCGTGGGCGCCGCTGGTTTCGATGATCAGGCCACGCTTGAAGGCCTCGTCGACCACGGGGTCGGAGATCTCGCTCGATCCCACGTCCAGGCCGCACATCATGCCCCGGCCCTTGATCCCCTTGACCACGCCGCGGTTGGCCAGGGCGATCTCGCGCAGGCGCTTACGCAGGCGCTCGCCCTTCTTCTGGATGTCGGCGGCGAAGCTGTCGTCGGCCCAGAAGGTGTCGATGGCGGCCTTGGCGGTGACGAAGGCGTGGCAGTTGCCGCGGAAGGTGCCGTTGTGTTCGCCGGGGCTCCACTGGTCGAACTCCGGCTTCACCAGCACCAGGGCCATGGGCAGGCCCATGCCCGACAGGGACTTGGCCATGGTGACGATGTCCGGCTCCAGACCCATGCCTTCGAAGCTGAAGAAGCTCCCGGTGCGGCCGCAGCCGGCCTGGATGTCGTCGATGATGAACAGGGCGCCGTGCTTGTGCGCGATCTTCTCGATCTTGCGCAGCCACTCGGCCGAGGCGACGTTCAGGCCGCCCTCCCCCTGGACCGGCTCGACGATGATCGCGGCCGGCTCATCGACGCCGCCCGAGGGATCGCTCAGCATCTGTTCGAGCTGGGCGGCCGTGTCCACGTCGTCGCCGAAATAGCCGCAATAGGGCATGCGGGTCACCCCGTTCAGCGGCGTATGGGCGCCGCCGCGGTGGTGGCTGTTGCCCGTGGCCGAGAGGGCGCCCAGGGTCACCCCGTGGAAGCCGTTGGTGAAGGCGATGATATTGGTGCGGCCGGTGACCTTGCGGGCCAGCTTCATGGCCGCCTCGACGGCGTTGGCGCCGGTGGGGCCGGTGAACTGGGCGCGATAGGTCATGCCGCGGGGCTTGAGGATCTTGTCCTCAAGGGCCTCGAGGAACTCGGCCTTGGCCCGGGAGTGCATGTCCAGGCTGTGCACCACGCCGTTGCTCTCGATGTAGTCCAACAGGGCGCGCTTCATGGCCGGGTGGTTGTGGCCATAGTTCAGCACCGAGCAGCCGGTCAGGAAGTCGATATAGCCCTTGCCCTGGCTGTCATACTGCCACGAGCCCTCGGCCCGATCGAAGATGGCGGGGAAGCTGCGCGAATAGGAGCGCACCTGGGATTCCATCCGCTCGAAGGTGGCGAAGGGGTGCGTCTCGCGGGTCTGGGTTTCGGCGTCGTACATGTTGATATCCCTTCCTTGGGGTCGGGTCGGTTGAATGGGTTCAGGCCGCGGGGCGGCTCGGCATGGTCAGGGCGCCCCGCTCGAAGGGGCCGATGGTGACGAGGTGTTCGGTCTCGTGCCCGGACGGAAAATGCTGGTCCTTGAGGAACCAGGGCGCGTCGCTGAGCGGCGCCGACAGCTTCCGAGCGAGCCCCTTGAACAGGCCCCAGGACGCGGCGTTGTCCGGGGTGATCGTGGTCTTGATCCGGCTCACCCCCTCGCACGCGGGACGTTCGAGGATATGGGCGATCATCCGACCGGCGAGGCCCAGGCCGCGGGCTTCGGCGGCCACCGCCACCTGCCAGACGAACAGCACGTCGGGCTCGTTCGGAGGACGGTGGCCAGACACCCAGCCCACCAGCCGCCCGCTCTGCTTCACCGCCACGCAGGTGTCGGCGAAATGGGTGCATTGCAGGAGGTTGCAATAGACGGAGTTCTGATCGAGCGGCGGACACGCCGCAATCAGGGCGTGAACATCAGGACCGTCATCGGCGCCAGGCGCCGCGAAGTCCAAACCACCCCCCGAGCGCTCGGCGACGCCCGGCCCCCCGGTCATCGGCTGATAGCTCTGAATTTCCATGGCCGTTACTTGGTTCGTCGATCTAACTATGTCAACCCCGACTGCCCAGGGTTTACGCACAGAGACGGGCTTGGTTCCCGGCATTCGCGGGAAAAAACGGCATATCCTTGAGAAATCACGAAGGCGATTCGTTTGTCCTTCAAATCATCGCGATGCTGCATTTTCGCGACGCTTGCGTCCCCGATGCATCTGGAGGATCACGAAGCCCTAAAGACTCAGCGAAGCCTTGGGGGTTTGAGGATGGAAGGCCGCGTCAGCGACGCCCTGGTGGCGATCCGCCGGATCGTGCGGGCGGCGGAGTTCGCCTCCCGCGACCTGTCACGCACGACGGGCCTGACTCCCTCGCAGCTGATCGTCCTGCAGATCGTCGCCCGGGAAGGCGAGCCGGGCGCCGGCGCCATCGCCGAGGCCGCCCGGCTGAGCCAGGCCACCGTCACCGCCCTGCTGGACAAGCTGGAGGCCCGCGGCCTGGTGGTGCGGCACCGTCGCAACGAAGATCGCCGGCGCATTTCCGTGGAGCTGACGCCCGAGGGCCGCCGCACCCTGGCCGAGATGCCCGACGTCCTGCAGGACCGCTTCGCCGCCCGCTTCGAAAAGCTCGCCGACTGGGAGCAGGCCTCGGTCATCGCCGGCCTCGAGCGGGTCGCCGCCCTGCTCAACGCCGAGGGCATCGACGCCTCGCCCGTGCTGGATGTCGGGGCGTTGGATTAGGGGGCGGAGTCCCCGTCCCAATCACGGTCCCCAGCTCCCGTCATTCTCGGCCCTGCGCCGAGAATCCCTCGCGCCGCTCGCGCCCGCCCTCGACAGGGATGCTCGCCACAGGGGCGGGCATGACGCGGCGTGGTTGCAACTCCCGCCCCTCAGCCCTTCAACCGCGCCGCGTGAAACGCCACGTGGTCGGCGATGAAGCTGGCCATGAAGAAGTAGGAGTGGTCGTAGCCGTCTTGCCGGCGCAGGGTCAGTTTCTGGCCGGCGGCGGCGCAGGCGGCTGCCAGCAGTTCGGGCTTGAGCTGGTCGGCCAGGAAGTTGTCGGCGAGGCCCTGGTCCACCAGGATGTCGTCATAGCGGCCCTGGGCCGCGCCGGCCTCGATCAGCAAGGCGGCGTCGTGGTCGGCCCAGGCGGCGCGGTCCTCGCCCAGATAGGCGGTGAACGCCTTCTCCCCCCAGGGGCAGCGGGTGGGCGAGCAGATGGGGGCGAAGGCCGAGACCGAGCGGAAGAGGTCCGGGTGGCGGAGGGCGAGCGTCAGTGCGCCATGGCCGCCCATGGAGTGGCCGGAGACGCCGATCTTCTCCCGCGCAGTGGGGAATTCCGCGACCACCGTCTCCAGCAGTTCGCCGGTGACATAGGTCTCCATCTGGAAGTGCGGCGTCCAGGGCGCTTGGGTGGCGTCCACATAGAAGCCCGCCCCCTGACCCAGGTCATAGGCCGGGTCGTCCGCCACGCCCTCGCCGCGCGGGCTGGTGTCCGGCGCCAGGATGGCCAGGCCGTGGGCTGCGGCCGCCCCATAGGCGCCGGCCTTGGTGGTGAAGTTGTCTTCGGTGCAGGTCAGGCCCGAGAGCCAGACCAGCAGGGGGAATGGCCCCTCCCCCTCCGGAAGGAAGAGGGAGAAGCGCATGGGCGTGCCGGTGACGGCGCTCTGGTGGCGGACATAGCGCAGGGTCCCGCCATGGACGCGATGCTGCTGGAGAACCTCGATGCTCATCGGCCGTCCTTAAAAGACCACGACGCTGCGGATGCTCTCGCCCGCATGCATCAGGTCGAAGGCCTTGTTGATGTCTTCGAGCGGCATGGTGTGGGTGATCATCGGGTCGATCTCGATCTTCCCGTTCATGTACCAGTCGACGATGGTCGGCACGTCGGTGCGCCCGCGGGCGCCGCCAAAGGCCGTGCCTTTCCAGACCCGGCCGGTGACCAGCTGGAAGGGTCGGGTGGCGATCTCCTTGCCGGCCTCGGCCACCCCGATGATGATGCTCTCGCCCCAGCCGCGATGGCAGGCCTCGAGCGCCTGGCGCATCACCTGGACATTGCCGGTGCAGTCGAAGGTGTAGTCGGCGCCGCCGCCGGTCATCTCCACCAGGTGAGCGACCACGTCGCCGGAGATCTCCTTGGGATTGACGAAGTGGGTCATGCCGAACCGGCGGCCCCATTCCTCGCGGTCGGGATTGATGTCCACCCCGATGATCATCGAGGCGCCGACCATGCGCAGGCCCTGCAGGACGTTGAGCCCGATGCCGCCCAGGCCGAAGACCACGGCGTTGGCGCCCGGCTCCACCTTGGCCGTGTTGGTCACTGCGCCCACGCCTGTGGTGACGCCGCAGCCGATATAGCAGGCCTTGTCGAAGGGGGCGTCGGACCGGATCTTGGCGAGCGCAATCTCCGGCAGGACCGTGAAGTTCGAGAAGGTCGAGCAGCCCATATAGTGGTGGACCATCTGGCCCTTGTAGGAGAACCGGCTGGTGCCGTCGGGCATGACGCCCTTACCCTGGGTCCCGCGGATCGCCGTGCAGAGGTTGGTCTTGCGCGACAGGCAGCTTTTGCACTGGCGGCATTCGGGCGTGTAGAGCGGGATCACGTGATCGCCGGGCTTCAAGCTGGTGACGCCGGCGCCCACCTCGACCACCACGCCCGCGCCCTCATGCCCCAGGATCGAGGGAAACACCCCTTCGGAATCCAGGCCGTCCAGGGTGTAGGCGTCGGTGTGGCAGATGCCGGTGGCCTTGATCTCCACCAGCACTTCGCCGGCCTTGGGCCCCTCCAGATCCAGTTCGACGATCTCCAGCGGCTTCTTGGCTTCGAAGGCGACGGCGGCGCGGGTCTTCATGGCGGGGCTCCTTAGGCTGACCGGCCTTCGGTGGCGCCTTGCGGGCGACAGATCAAGCCGGTTGGGGAAGACATGGACCCGGACACGGGCCTAGACTTGCCTCCGACCGGACGGAAAGGGATGCGGTGATGCGGCGTCAGACGACGCAACCGACCACGCGAGGCCTGATGGCGGGACTTCTCCTGCTGCTCGCCGCCGTCTGGATCACCAACGCCCCGGCCGCCCGCGCCCAGGAAGGTCCTGCGCCTCTGGTCCTCGTCCTCGAACTGGACGGGGCCGTGGGGCCGGGCACCGCCGAATATCTCAGCCAGGGCCTGGAGACCGCCCGCGAACGATCGGCCGAGCTCGTGGTCATCACCATGGACACGCCCGGCGGCCTGGACTCCTCCACGCGAGACATCATCGCCGACATCCTGGCCTCGCCCGTCCCCGTCAGCGTTTTCGTCGCCCCGGCCGGATCGCGGGCCGCCAGCGCCGGGACCTACATCCTCTATGGCAGCCACCTGGCCGCCATGACGCCGGGCGCCCATCTGGGCGCGGCCACGCCCGTCCAGATGGGCGGGAGCAACCCCTTGAGCCCCGCCGAGCCTGAGGGCGAAGAGGGCGAGACCGCCGCAGCCCAGGGCGGCGACGCCATGACCGCCAAGGTCACCAATGATGCGGTGGCCTATATCCGCTCCCTGGCCGGCCTCCAGGGGCGCAACGCCGCGTGGGCCGAGCAGGCCGTGCGCGAGGCCGCGACCCTGACCGCCCAGGAGGCCTATGACCAGGCGGTGATCGAGATCCTGGCCCGGGATTTGGACGACCTGCTGGCCCAGGCTGACGGCCGGACGGTGCAGCTGGACGGCGCCCCCCATGTGCTTAGCACCGCCGGCGCCGCGGTGGAGCGGCTGTCGCCGGACTGGCGGGCGCGAGCCCTGGCGGTGATCACCAATCCCAACATCGCCTACATCCTGCTGATGATCGGGGTCTACGGCCTGATCTTCGAGTTCATGTCGCCTGGCGCGGTGGGACCGGGGGCCGTCGGGGCCGTCTGCCTGGTCGTGGGGCTGTTCGCCCTCAACATGCTGCCGGTGGACTATGCGGGCGCAGCCCTGATGCTGTTGGGGATCGGGCTGCTGGTGGCCGAGGCGGTGATGCCGGGGCTCGGCGTCTTCGGCGTCGCCGGCGCCATCAGCCTGGCCATCGGCTCCATGCTGCTGATCCGCGACATGCCCGGCTACCGCCTGTCGCCCTATGTGGTCTTGGCCACGGTGGGCGTCAGCCTCGCCTTCTTCATGATCGCCCTTCGCTCGGCCCTGAAGGCCGCCCGGCTGCAGGTCGTCACCGGCGCGCAGTCCCTGAGCCACGCCGTGGGCGAGGTGCGTCACTGGGCCGGCGGCGAAGGCCTGGTCCACGCCCAGGGCGAGGACTGGCAGGCCCGCTCGTCGGCCGCCCTGGCGCCTGGCCAGAAGGTCCGCGTCACCGGCCGGGACGGCCTGACCCTCATCGTCGAACCCGCCCTAGACCCCGAACCACCGGCGCCCTGAGCGCCAAAGGAAGGAAAGCCCATGTTCGATATCGCCAGCTACGGCGCACTTCTGATCCTCGTCATCGTCGTCCTGTTGCAGGCCGTGAAGGTGATGCGGGAATACGAACGTGCGGTGGTCTTCACCCTCGGCCGGTTCTCCGGCGTCAAGGGACCGGGCCTCATCCTGCTGATCCCCGTCGTCCAGCAGATGGTCCGGGTCGACCTGCGGACCATCGTGCTGGATGTGCCGAGCCAAGACCTGATCAGCCGCGACAACGTCTCGGTGAAGGTCTCGGCGGTGATCTATTTCCGGGTCATCGACGCCGACCGGGCGGTGATCCAGGTGGAGAACTACATGGACGCCACCAGCCAGCTCGCCCAGACCACCCTGCGCTCGGTGCTCGGCAAGCACGACCTGGACGACATGCTGGCCGAGCGGGACAAGCTCAACCAGGACATCCGCTCGATCCTCGACAGCCAGACCGAGGAATGGGGCATCAAGGTCGCCAATGTGGAGATCAAGCACGTCGATATCGACGAGAGCATGATCCGCGCCATCGCCCGCCAGGCCGAGGCTGAGCGGAACCGCCGCGCCCGCGTCATCAACGCCGAAGGTGAAAAGCAGGCCGCCCACGCCATGCTGGAGGCCGCCCAGACCCTGGCCGTCATCCCCGAGGCCATGCAGCTGCGCTATCTGAACACGCTGTCGGACATCGGGGCGGACAAGAACACCACCATCGTCTTCCCCATGCCCATGGAGATCGGCACGGCGCTCGCCAACATGGCCAAGCCGAAGGCCTGACCCCTCAGGCCGAGGCGACGATCCCGGCGTCGTGCAGGCGGGCGATCTCTGCGGCGTCCAGGCCCAGCAGATCGCCCAGCACCTCCTCGGTGTGAGCGCCCAGCTTCGCAGCCGGCGCCGGCGGGCGGCGCGCGTCCTGCGGCAGGGACGCCGCATAGCCAGGCGCCGGATAGGTCGCGCCGCTGGGCTGGGCGAGATCCGAGAAGATCGGGTTGTCCTTGAAGAGGCGCGGATCGTCCAGGGCCTGGGCCAGGGTCTGGTAAGGTCCCCAGCAGACGCCGAGCGCGTCGAACCGCGGCGAGAGGTCCGCGCTGTCGGCGCGGGCGAAGCCGGCCTCGAAGATCGGCATCAGGGTGTCGGCATGGGCGAACCGCACGCCCTCGTCCTTGCCGAAATCGACGCCGCGCGACGCCTCCACCGCCGCCACGGCCTCACCCACCCCCAGCACCTCGATCAGGCCGGTCCACTGGCGCGGCGTGATGGCCACCACCATCAACCGCCGGCCGTCGCGGGTGAGGAAGTCGCGGCCAAAGGCCCCGAACAGATTGTTGCCCTGCCGAGGCCGCTCGCCCTCGCCGGCCAGGATCTCGGCGGTCATGCCCATATTGGCCAGGGCCGAGGCGGCCACATCGGAGAGCGGAATGCGGATTTCCCGCCCCCGCCCCGTGCGGTAGCGGTCCAGCAGGGCGGCGGTCAGGTTGAAGGCGGCGAAGGCGCCGGTCAGCAGGTCCCAGGCCGGCAGGACGTGGTTCACCGGCCGCGGATCGTCGGGATGGCCGGTCATCAGCGGCACGCCCACGGCGCTGTTGATCGTGTAGTCGACGCCGGGCCCGCCATCGGCCCAGCCCATGACGCGGACGCAGATCACGTCGTCGCGGAGGGCCTTCAGCCTGTCATAGGCCAGGAAGCCCTCGACCGGAAAATTGGTGACGAACAGGCCGGCGTCCTTGCCCGGCGCAGCGGCCAGGCGCTGGGCCAGCTCCCGACCCTCGGGGCGCGACAGGTCGATGGCCACCGATTTCTTGCCCTTGTTCAGCCCCTCCCAATAGAGGCTCGATCCATTGGCGGCGAGCGGCCAGCGGCGGAAGTCGGGGCCGCCGCCGATATTGTCGAACCGGATCACCTGGGCGCCCAGCTGGGCCAGATAGAGCCCGCAGGTGGGGCCGGCGATGAAGGCCGAACCCTCGACCACGGTGAGGCCCTTGAGCAGGTCGTACATGGCGGCGTCTCCTGTCGTCGTCTGGCTTGCCCCGGCGCCCGGCCATAGCATGCGGCCGGGTTGACGTTGGGGGCGCCCTGGCCGATCGCGCCTTGTCAGTGTCATATCCTGCGCCGACGACTCGCAAAGCCCGTCCGGAGGATGCTTGGCCCAGTTCCGCTCGCTCCTGTTCACGCCGGCCAGCCGGCCCGACCGCTTCGACCGCGCCCTGGCCAGCGGCGCCGACGCCGTCTGCC
>Ga0208179_1000292_pt1 | contig 36050 bp, 34 predicted proteins | sample Malvired_Geostar_FD_184238 | JGI IMG/M metagenome (GOLD analysis project Ga0208179, IMG submission 184238) | Marine viral communities from the Global Malaspina Expedition - Malaspina viral metaG DeepMed_Geostar (SPAdes) (version 2) | ecosystem: Environmental > Aquatic > Marine > Oceanic | place... | reverse complement strand
ATTGGTCACATTGTCGGCGGCGTTGTAGCCCACCAGTGACAACACCGGAAAAATGATGCCCACCGAGATGGCCGCGCCGACCTTCTGGGTGCTGGTCACCATGGCGTAGAGCAGGCCGGCCTGCTCCTTGCCCTGCTCCAGCCGGATGGCGTCGCCCACATCGGCGACCATGGCGCGGACCAGGACGACGAAGGCGCTGGCGGTGAAGCCGACGGCGAACATGCCGAGCGCGGTGGGCAGGAAGAGCCCCTTGGGAATGACCATCAGGATGGTCTGGAACACCGCATAGGCCACCGTCGCGCCCATCAGGGTCTGGTGCTTGCCGAACCGCTGGGCGAGCTTGGCCCAGACCGGCGCCCCCAGCAGGCCCGCGCCGATGAACGGCACCAGCAGGATGGAGACCTGGGCGTAGTTGAACGCCTTGGCGTCGTGGAAGAAGAACACATAGATGGCCGCCGTCGTACCGGGGCCGAGCGCCAGGGCGAGGTCGGCCAGGATCAGGCGGATCATCTCCGGCCGCTTCAGGGCCTGCCAGTATTCCTTGAGGTCGAAGGTCTCGGCGGCGCTCTTGGGCGCGACCTTTTCCGGCGAGAGCAGCACGCAGAAGGCGGTGGTCAGCGGAATGCCGATGATGATGATCCAGCCGATGGCCGGCATGCTGGCCGCAGAGCCCGGCTCGATGGCGCCGCCGGTGAGGGCGGGCAGCAGCAGCAGGCCGACGGCCCCGGCCACGCCCACGGCGTGCATCCAGCCATAGACCCGCGAGCGTTCGTCATAGCTGGTGGCGATGGCCGAGGCCCAGGCCGCATGGGCCAGGGTGACGATCGACAGGGCCGAATAGATCACCAGCAGCCAGAGGATCAGATAGGCTTCGCCGGCCCCGACGGGCGGATTGAACAGCTTGTAGGCCCCGAACATCATGATCGGCACGCCGCCGATCACCCAGGGGCGGTAGCGGCCGATGGGGGTGCGGGTGCGATCCATCAGGGCGCCGACAATGGGGTCGAAGGCGATGTCGATCAGCCGCACGATGGTGAAGGCCGCGCCCACGGCGATCAGGCTGATGCCGATCTCGCCGGCGAAATAGCGCGGCAGGAAGACGCCAAGCGCCAGGGCCAGCACGGCGAGCGGAATGCCGGTGCTCGAGAAGGCCAGGACTGTGATGAGGGATAGACGGCCGCCGCCGCGGGGCGCAGCGGCGCCCAGGGTTGAAGCACTCACTGGAACGTCTCCAAATCTATGATTTTGGCGCAAGCTTGGCTGCGCGATTATGCGGGCAAGCAAACGCCCGCTTGCGGCGGCGCGCAAGCGGGCGGGAAAGATATAACGGCGTTTGTTTTCTCAGGTCTTCCGGGGTTCGACCAGGGGTGTGGGGATCGAAGGTTCGCTGGCCAGGGTCTCGATCACCGGGGCGTTGTCATAGAGGGCGTCCCGCTCGTCCAACTCCCGGCGGATCTCGCTGTGACGGTCTTCGCCCAGCTTGTAGCCGATGAAGCAGAGGCCCCCCAGGGCGACGAAGAAGATGGGGCCGATCAGGAAGGCCAGCTCCAGGCCGCGCACGGCCTCGGCCGAGTTGGTGGCGCCGTGGGCGGCGTTGTAGCCCACCCGGTCGAGCACGGTGAAGGTCAGGAAGACGGCGAAGGCGCCGGAGATCTTCGAGGTGAGCGTGGTGATGGCGTAGAGCAGGCCCGAGCGCTCCTTGCCCTGTTCCAGGCGCACCTCGTCGGCGACGTCGGCGGTCATGGCCCGGGTCAGCACCTGGAAGCCCGCCGCCAGGAAGCCGGCGGTGAACATCTGGAAGGCGCCCACCATCATATCGCCCTTGGGCAGGAAGGGCAGGAGCACCAGGGACAGGGCGTATCCCGTGGTGGCCACCATCACCGCCCGATGCTTGCCGATCCGCATGGCCAGGCGGCCAAGCAGCGGCGCCCCGCCGAAGCCCGCCACGATATAGACCGCCAGCAGGGCGCTGGCCTGGCTGGTGGTGAATCCCCGGCTGTCGGTGAAGAAGAACAGATATAGGGCGCTCATCCAGCCGGGGCCGAGGGACAGGCACAGGTCGGCCAGCACGATCCGGCCCATGGAGGGCCGGGCGATCAGGCGCCAGTATTCCTTCAGCTGGAACTTCTGTTGGCCCGGCACGTCGGGGGAGATCTTCTCCGGCGTCAGGGCGACCACCAGCCAGACCGCCAGGGGCGTCAGGATCATGACGAACCAGCCCATGGCCGGAACGCCTTCGGCCTCGTCCCGGCCCAGGGCGGCCACGATGAAGGGCATCAGCAGCACCAGCAGGGCGCCCATGACGCCCACAGCCGTCATGATGGCGAAGACGCGGGACCGGTCATTGTACCTCGGCGCGAGCGTCGCGGCCCAGGCGGCGTGGGACAGGTGCAGGATCGAGGTGCCCACATAGAGGATCAGCAGCCAGAAGATCAGCCCGGCGACCCCGCCGGACGGCGAGATGAACAGCATGAAGATGGCCAGCATCAGCACCGGCGCGCCGATCATGGTCCACAGGCGATAGCGGCCGAACCGGGTCCGTGTCCGGTCCATGGCCATGCCCAGCAGGGGGTCGAGCGGAATGTCGATCATGCGCACCACGGCGAAGGCCGTGCCGACCGCCACCAGGCTGATGCCGATCTCGCTGGCGAAGTGCCGCGGCAGATAGACCGACATGGCGATGGTCAGCGCCGAGAGCGGCAGGCTGGTGCAGGCGAAGGCGAGAATCGTCGACAGCTTCAGCTGTGACGGCGGTGCAGGCGCGGCTGCGTCGGTGGTGGCCACTCTGGCGTGTCTCCCATTGGTCGGCGACGCCTCTGGCGGGCGTTGTCCTGATCGTTAGGTTACGCGCGTTCACCTAGGTCAAGGCAAGGCCTTTCCGCAGCCTTGGCCAGAAAGCAGAACGGGCGGCCCGCTGGGGCCGCCCGTCGCTTGATTTCGAGGCTATGGGTTGGATTAGCCGCCGGACATCTTGCGGAAGAACTTCTGGCTCTGTTCGCCGCCGGCGTTATAGGCCTGCTGGCCTTCGGGGTCGGAAATCTTGGCCCAGTTGTCGCGGACTTCCTCGACCGAGAGGCCGCCCTCGCCCAGATAGACGCCTTCGGTCTCATAGATGCGCGACAGGGCGAAGGCGCCCGCGCCGGCGGTGAGGATGGCGCCTGTGGGTGCCTCTTCGGAGCAGAGATAGACCACGCCCGGCGTCACATATTCCGGCTTCAGGCGCTCGAGCACCGCGGGCGGCATCAGGTTCTCGGTCATCCGCGTGGCGGCCACAGGGGCGATGGCGTTGACGTGGATGTTGTTCTTGGCGCCTTCGAGACGCAGGGTGTTCATGAAGCCGATGATGCCCAGCTTGGCCGCGCCATAGTTGGACTGGCCGAAGTTGCCATAGAGGCCCGAGGACGAGGTGGTCACCACGATGCGGCCGTAGTTCTGCTCGCGCATGATCTCCCAGGCGGCCTTGACCGGCTTGACCGTGCCCATCAGGTGGACGTTCAGCACCAGCTCGAAGTCGGCGATCTCCATCTTGGCGAAGGACTTGTCGCGCAGGATGCCGGCGTTGGCGACGATGACGTCGATGCGGCCCCACTGGTCCATGGTCTGCTTGATCATGTGGGCGACGCCGGCGTCGTCGGTGACCGACGAGCCGTTGGAGATGGCTTCGCCGCCGGCGGCCTTGATCTCTTCGACCACGGCGTCGGCCGCCGTCGAGGAGCCGCCCGAACCGTCCACCGAACCGCCCAGGTCGTTGACCACGACCTTGGCGCCGCGCCGGGCCAGCTCCAGAGCATGCTGACGGCCAAGCCCGCCGCCCGCGCCGGTCACAATGGCCACTTTGCCGTCGAAGCGGATATCCGCCATGGAAGTCTCCCAAAGTCAGGTGAAGGATTGGCGCGGTTGTGCGCGGCCCAACCCTTCTCCGTCAAGGCGTTGCTGCGTGGCTCAGGCGGCCGGAACGGCTGCTGTCGAGGCCGCCTGGGCGGGCCTGAGGAACTTCACCAGCACCCGCTGGCCGACCAGGAAGGGGGCGCCGTCGGCGCTGACCACCACCTCCACCACCCGGTCATCGGTGCGCTCGGTGGGATCGTCGGAGACCAGCTTGCGGGCGCCGAAGACACCGGCGCGGCGGATCACCTGACCTTGGAAGGTCTTGCTGGGATCGGCCTCGGAGGCGATCTGCACCGTCTGGCCGACCTGGACGTGGGGCAGGGCGCCCTCGGCGATTTCGGCGCGGACGATCCGCTGACCGATCGGCTCGAGGTCGAACATGTTGGAGACGTTCAGGGTCGAGGCGCCCGAGCCTGGATTGGCGTAGCGGCGGACGATCACCCCGTCGGCCGGGGCGCGGATGACGCTGAGCTCCAGGTCGTACTCGGCCTCGTTCAGCCGGGCCTGGGCGGTGGCCACCGCCGCGCGCTGAGCGGCCAGCCGCGCCTCGGCCTGACGGATCACGTCCTGCGCCTGGTCCAGCTTCTGGCCGGCCACGAAGTTCGAGGGCGCCAGGGCCTGAAGGCGCTCATGTTCGCGCCGCGCGGTGGACAGCTCCACCTGGATCAGGGCGATCTGCGACTGGGCCTGCGCCACCTCCGCCCGAGCCCGGGCGGCGGTCAGGCGGGGCTCGTCATCCTCCAGCTGGGCGAGAACCTGACCCTCCTGGACGCTCTGGCCTTCCTGAACCAGAACATCGCGCACGATGCCGGCGCGCCGGGCGGCGACCTGGATCAGGCCGCCCTCGACATCGGCCTTGCCGTTGGCCACGGCGACGAAGGGGCTCTCCGGCGCGGCCTTGGCGGCCTGGGCGGCCTCGGCTTCCTTCTTGTCATTGGCCTGGGTGGCGAGCACGAAGGCCCCGCCGCCCAGCACGATCACGGCGGCGGCGGCGAACCAGACGGTCTTGCGGCGGAAAAAGGCGGGCATGTCGTTTCAGGCCTCGGTCAGGGTGGGTTGAGGAGCGGACGCGGCGCCGCGCGCGGTGCGCCGGTCGTCCAGGATGCGGCCGTCCTCAATGTGGATGATGCGGTCGGCATAGGCTTCCAGCCGCGGGTCGTGGGTGACGCAGATCACGGCGGCCCCGTGCTCCTTGGCGGCCCGCTGCAGCAGCTTGATGACGATCTGGCCGTTCTCGCCGTCCAGCGCCGAGGTGGGTTCATCGGCGAACAGCAGGCGCGGGTCCTTGGCCAGGGCCCGGGCGATGGCCACCCGCTGCTTTTCCCCGCCGGAGAGTTCGGAGGGCCGTTGGTTCAGCCTGTGGCCGAGCCCCACCTCCTTCAGGGACACGACGGCCCGGTCCCGCGCCTCGGCCTTGGTCAGGCCCGTATGCTTGAGCACCGTGGTCACCTGCTCCAGGGCGGTGAGGGCGGAGAACAGGTTGAAGCCCTGGAAGATGAAGCCGCAGTGATCCAGCCGAAAGCGGTCGATCCGTCCGGGGCGCAGGCTCCAGAGATCCTGGTTCAGCGCCTGGACCTGACCTTCGTCGGGGCGCAGCAGCCCCGACAGGCAGGCCACCAGGGTCGACTTGCCTGAGCCCGAAGGCCCCATGACCATGGTGAGGTCCCCGTGGCGGGCGTCGAAATCCACCGACTTCAGCACCTCGATATAGGTGCGGCCGGTCTTGAAGCGCTTGGAGAGGCCCGTGGCGCGGATGGCGTCGTTCGGGTGTGGCGCAGAGGTCATCGCAGCAGATCCGCCGGTTGGCTCTTCTTCAGGACGCCCAGGGACATCAGACCCGAGGCCAGCGAGATGAGGAGAAGCAGAACGGCCACGCCGACCACCCAGCCGATGGGGAAGCCCATGGGCAGCCCCGCGCCCTTGGCCAGCAGCGAGACCAGGAAGGTGAAGACCGCGGTGGCCGCCAGGCCGACGACGCCGACCCAGAAGGACAGCTCCAGCACGATCAGCCGCAGGGCGCCCATGGAGACGCCCAGCGCCCGCAGGCTGGCGAACTCCTTGATATTGGCCATGATCGCCCCGCGCAGGGTCTGGGAGGTGATGCCGACGCCGATCAGGAAGCCAAGGAAGACTGAGAAGCCCAGCATGATGCCGATGATCTGCTCCTTCATCAGCGCCCCTTCATTGGCCTGGGCGAGCTCGGGCCGGGTCCAGGCGCGATAGCGGCCGTCGGCCACGGCGTTGAGCTGGTCGCGGACGATCTCGGCCCGGGCCGGATCCTTGATCTGGACCATCAGCGGGCCGACCTTTTCGCCGTCGTCGGCCATGCCCAGCAGCCGCAGGGTGTCGCGGGACACCACCACCGAGGGCTGGTTGATGGAGGGGTAGCCGTCGATGAAGGCGCGGATGTTCACCGTCTTGCCGTTGATGGTCGCCTTGTCGTTCAGGGTGACGCCGAGCTGGGCCTGGCTGCTGCGGTCGATCACCGCCGCATAGGGCTCCAGCAGGGCGATGCGGACCGCCTCGGGATAGTCCACCGGCAGGGTGACGGCGCCGGGCACGGGATCGACCATATTGACCTGGACGAACTGGGTGACCTGCTTCTCGCCGTCGTCAGGGGTGTTCATCCAGCGGCCGCCGGAGCCGTCCAGGGCCGCCACCGAGACGACCTCGGGATGCAGGTACATCTGCGGCAGGAGCCTGCGGGGCAGGCCGTTGGAGCCGGAATTGATCAGACTCTCGGACTTGGCGGGCAGGACCATGATCTCCGCCCGCGACCGGTCGATCGTCGCCGTCGCCGCCTGGACGATGCCGGTGAACATGCCCACCTGCGCCAGGATCAGCAGGCCCGAAAAAGCCAGCGCGATCACGGCCGCCAGATAACGGCGCCATTCATAGATCAATGTGGCCAGAGCCAATGACATGCCCGTCCTCCTCGCCTGGAAGGAGTGGCCGGGCCGGGCCTGCAACCCAAGTTAATTCGAGGTAAGGCAAGGCTCCCGCCGTAGCCAGCCGGAGCTTGCGCTGTTACGGCGGTTACAGGTGGACCCTTAAGGGTCCAGGACGCCGAAAGAGACCCGAGACGATGAAAGCAGCCCTTCTCGCCGCCAGCGCCTGCGGCGCCCTTTTTTCCCTGACCGCCGGCCAGGCCCAGGCCGACGAAGGCATGTGGACCTTCGACAACTTCCCCGCCGACAAGGTCCAGGCCGCCTATGGCGTGACGATCGACCAGACCTGGCTCGACCGGGTGCAGGCCGCGTCGGTGCGCCTGACCAATGGCTGCTCGGCCTCGGTGGTCTCAGGGCAGGGCCTGGTGCTGACCAACCATCACTGCGTGGTCTCCTGCGTGCAGGACCTGTCGAGCGCCGAGACCGACTATGTGCAGGACGGCTTCCTGACCACCGGGCGTGAGCAGGAGCGCACCTGCCCCGGCCAGCAGGCCGAGATCCTGACCGAGATCACCGACGTCACCGATGCGATCCGCGCCGCCGGCGAGGGTCTGTCGGGCCAGGCCTTCAACCGCGCCCGCGACGCCGCCGTGGCCAGGCTGGAACAGGAGACCTGCGCCGGGGACGACCGCTATCGCTGCCAAGTGGTCAGCCTGTATCGCGGCGGTCAGTACAAGCTCTACAAGTATCGTCGCTACGCCGATGTGCGCCTGGTCTTCGCGCCCGAAATCGCCACGGCCTTCTTCGGCGGCGACCCGGACAATTTCAACTTCCCCCGCTTCAACCTCGATATGGCCTTCCTGCGCCTCTATGAGGACGGCGCGGTGGTCGAGACGCCCGAGCATCTGACCTGGGTCGCCCGGGCCCCGCGGGCGGGCGAGCCGACCTTCGTCTCCGGCAATCCCGGCTCCACCGACCGCCTGCTGACCGTGGCCCAGCTGGAGAGCCAGCGGGACCTAGCCATTCCGGTGAGCCAGCTGCAGCGGTCCGAGCTGCGCGGCCGGCTGATCCGCTTCTCGGAGGAGAGCGCCGAGCACAAGCGGATCGCCACCGATCCGCTGTTTGGGGTCGAGAACAGCTTCAAGGTCTTCTTCGGCCGCCAGTTCGCCCTCAATGACCCGGCCTTCATGGCCGACAAGCGGGCGGCCGAGGCCGAGCTGAAGGCCAAGGTGGCCGCCGATCCGGCCCTGGCCCGCGAGATCGGCGACCCCTGGAGCGAGATCGAGGCCGCCCAGGCCGCCTATGCGGAAAACTATCTGCCCTATCGCCAGATGGAGGCCGCCGCCGGCGGCGGATCGAGCCTGTTCGGCTATGCCCGCACCCTGGTGCGCGCCGCCCAGGAGCGGAGCAAGCCCAATACCGAGCGTCTGGCGGAGTTCGCCGACGCCCGCCTGCCGCTGCTGGAGAAGCGTCTGCTGGACGTCCGTCCGATCGATAAGCCCCTGGAGGAGATGTTCCTCAGCTTCTGGCTGTCCAAGACCCGGGAGTATCTGACCACCGATGACCCGGCGACCCAGCTGCTGCTGGGCAAGGACAGCCCCGAGGCCCTGGCCGAACGCCTCGTCGCGCAGTCGCAGCTGGACGATCCGGCGGTGCGCCAGGCCCTGTGGGACGGCGGCCTGGCGGCCATCGAAGCCTCGAACGATCCGCTGATCCAGCTGGCCCTGCGGATGGATCCCATGGCGCGGACTGTGCGCGAGACCTGGGAGACGCAGGTGGAGGCGCCGACGGCGCGGGCCGCCGAGCGTGTGGCCGCCGCGCGCTTCGCCGCCTATGGGGACGAGGTCTATCCCGACGCCACCTTCACCCTGCGGCTCTCCTATGGCCAGGTGCAGGGGTGGACCTATCGCGGGCGCACCATCCCGGCCACCACCACCTTCTCAGGCCTCTATGAGCGGGCGACCGGCGCCGAGCCCTACGCCCTGGCGCCCCGCTGGGTCGCCGCGCAGGACCGGCTGAACCCGGACACGGTGTTCAACTTCGTCACCACCAACGACATCATCGGCGGCAATTCCGGCTCGCCGGTGATCAATGCGCAGGGCGAGGTGCTGGGCGCGGCCTTCGACGGCAACATCCACTCCCTCGGCGGCGACTACGGCTATGACGGGACGATCAACCGCACCGTCGTGGCGGCCACCTCGGCGGCCACCGAGGCCCTGGAGAAGGTCTATGGCCTGACCGGCTTGCTGGACGAACTGCTGGATCGCTGAGGCGAGGCCTGCGCGGGCGGGGCCGGGCCCCGTCCGCCAAGGGCCTAGACGCCCGGGGCGTCGAGGATCGGGAGGCGACGCTTGGCGCGCTTGCGCACGAGCCGCCAGCCCACGGTTCCCACCGTGCCGGCCACGACCAGAGCGATCAGACCGAGCGTCAGCGGGTCGACATGGTCGAGGATGTCGAGCTGCTCCAGGCCCTTGGCGGTCAGGTAACCCGGCGCCAGGGCGGCGAAGACCCAGATCACCGCCGAGACCACATTGGCGATCTGGAAGTCTCGGACGGGCATCCGCGCCATGCCGACCACGGCGGGCACGAAGGCCCGCATCGGGCCGATGAACCGGCCCACATAGATGGTGATCACCCCAAAGCGCCGGCAATAGAGCCGGGTCAGGGCGAACTGGCGGCGGTAGCGCTTCAGCCAGCGGTGGCGCAGCACGCGCATGCCCAGCCTGCGGCCGATGAAATAGGAGATGGCGTCGCCGATGATCGCGCCGGCGATGCAGCCCAGCAGCACCGAGACGGGATCGAGGACGCCGGTGGCGAGCAGGCCCCCGGTCAGCACCAGCATCGGCGTGGCCGGGATAAAGGCGCCAAGAATCACCAGGGATTCCAGCATGATGAACAGGCCCAGCACGAGGCCGGCCCAACCGTGATTGACGCGAATGAACTCCGCGACCGGCTCAAGCATGGATTCCATAAGGGGTTCCCGTGGACGTCTGGCGCGGGCATGGCCGGGCGTCGTGGCATTCTAGTGGCAAAATCTGTCAGCGGGTTAAAGGTCGCCCGTTTCGGGCGTCATGCTTTCGCCCCGGCGCCGAGGACGTGCGCAGATCGCTGATCTAGGCGCCGGAGGTCTTGTCTGGCGTCTGCGCGGCGTCCAGGCGCCGCTGCAGGGCGCCGAGCGCCTCGCGCAGGGCGCCCAGCTCGCCGAGATCGCCGCCCAGGCGGCAGACCACCTCGCCCGGGATGGGCTGGGCCTTTTCCCGCAGGGCTGCGCCCTGAGCGGTCAGGGAGATGATCACCCGGCGCTCGTCCCGGGGATCACGGACCCGGTCCACCAGGCCCTGCGCCTCCAGTCGCTTGAGCAGCGGGGTCAGCGTGCCGCTGTCTAAGTCCAGGGTCTGGCCGAGTTCGCCGACGCTGCGCGGCGCGGTCTCCCACAGGGCCAGCATGACCAGGTACTGGGGATAGGTGAGGCCGAGCGGCGCCAGCAGGGTGCGATAGAGGCGGGTGACCCGGTTGCTGGCCCCGTAGAGGGCGAAGCACAGTTGCAGGTCGAGGCGAAGGGGATCGACCCCTTCGCCCTTCGCGCCCGTCGCCGGACCCGCGCCTGTCTCTCGTCTGGTGGCGTCCTGGGTCACCGCACCGTCGTGGTCAGCTGCACGTCGATATTGCCGCGCACCGCATTGGAATAGGGGCAAACCTGGTGGGCTGTCTCCACCAGTTCGCGCGCCGGACCCTCGTCCAGCCCTTCGATCTCGGCGGCCAGGGCCACGCCCAGGCGGAATCCGCCGCCATCCTTGGGGAAGAGCTGGACGGTGGCGGTGACCGCGGCGTCCTTCAGCCCAAGCTTCTGCTGGCGGGCGACGTGGCGCACGGCGCTCTCGAAACAGGCGGCGTAGCCGGCGGCGAAGAGCTGTTCGGGATTGGCGCCGTCTCCGTTGCCGCCCAGGGCCTTGGGCATGGCGAGGTCGGCCTTGAACAGGCCATCGGCGGTTTCGACGTGGCCGTCTCGGCCGCCGACGGCGCGGGCGCTGGTTTCATAGAGAGGGGACATGGGCAGCTCCTTTTCAATCTGAAGCAATTAGATTGTGTGCAATCTAATGTGCGTCAAGGGCAGGCGCCCGACATTCTGCGGCGTCTCATCCCTTGCGCCGGACAAGGCCTTGCTCTTCAAGGACATGGCGACCGCGCCACGACTCAGGGGCCGGGCTTGGGGAGGCTTGATGTTCCGACCGGAAAACGCCCAGAGCCTTCTGGGCCTCGTCCTCGTCCTGGCGGTCTGCTGGGCGATGTCCGAGGACCGCTCGCGCTTTCCCTGGCGCCTGGCGCTGGGCGCCCTGACCGTCCAGATCCTGCTGGTCCTGGCCCTGTTCGGCCTGCCAGGCGCGCGCTCGGTGGTGCGGGGGATTAACGCCGGCGTCGATGGCCTGGCCGCCGCCACCGCCCAGGGGACCCAGTTCGTGTTCGGCTATATGGCCGGCGGCGCCCAGCCCTATGACGTCACCAATCCCGGCGCCCTGTTCGTCTTCGCCTTCCAGGTCCTGCCCCTGATCCTGGTGATCTCGGCCCTGTCGGCCCTGCTCTGGCACTGGAAGATCCTGAAGTGGATCACCCAGGGCTTCGGCTTCGTGTTCCAGAAGACCATGGGCCTGGGCGGCGCCTCGGCCCTGGCCGTGGCGGTGAACATCTTCCTGGGCATGATCGAGAGCCCGATCGTCATCCGGGCCTATCTCGACAAGCTGACCCGCTCGGAGGTCTTCCTGATGATCGTGGTCGGCCTGGCCACGGTGGCCGGCTCGACCATGGTCGCCTACGCCACCATCCTGCGCGAGGTGCTGCCCAATGCGGCGGCCCATGTGCTGGTGGCCTCCATCGTCTCGGCGCCGGCCGGCGTGCTGCTGGCCCGGATCATCGTGCCGGAGAAGAAGGGGCAGGGGGGCTATTTCGCCGATTATGGCTCGCTGCTGAAATACGACTCCTCCATCGACGCCATTTCCAAGGGCACGATGGACGGCCTGACCGTGGCCCTGAACATCTCGGCCATCCTGATCGTCTTCGTCTCCTTCGTGGCCATCGGCAACGGCCTGCTCAGCGCCTTTCCCGACGTGATGGGCGCGCCGCTCACCGTGGAGCGGGTCCTGGGGGTGGTCTTTTCGCCGCTGGCCTGGCTGATCGGCGTGCCCTGGTCCGAGGCGCCCCAGGCCGGCTACCTGCTAGGCGTCAAGCTGATGCTGACCGAGTTCATCGCCTTCATCCAACTGGGCGGCGTGCCGGCCGAGGCCATGGGCGAGCGCACCCGCATGATCATGACCTATGCGCTGTGCGGCTTCGCCAATATCGGCTCGGTGGGGATCACCGTGACCGGCATGGGGGTGCTGATGCCCGAGCGGCGGGCCGAGATCATCGGCATGGTCTGGAAGGCCCTCATCGCCGGCTTCCTCGCCACCTGCATGACCGCCGCCGTGGTCGGCGCCATGCCCCGGGAGCTGTTCGGGCTTTAGGACCCGCCGCTTGACCGCCGCGGCGTCAGGGCGCCACCTCTGGCGCCAGAGCCGGAGGAACGACCATGAAGATCTATGACACCCAGCGCGCGCCCAATCCCCGCCGGGTCCGCCTGTTCATGCTCGAAAAGGGCATCGAGGACGTCGAGATCGTCCCGGTGAGCCTGCTGGAAGGCGCCCACAAGCAGCCGGACTATCTGGCCAAGGCGGGCCTGGCCAATGTGCCCATGCTGGAGATGGACGACGGCACCTGCATCACCGAGTCCCTGGCCATCTGCCGCTATCTGGAGAGCCTCTATCCCGAGCCCAATCTGATGGGGCGCGATCCCAAGGAGACGGCGATCATCGAGATGTGGACAAGGCGGGCCGAGATGATGGTGGCCACGCCGCTGATGATGGCCGTGCGCCACACCCATCCGGCGCTGGGCGTGCTGGAAAAGCAGAACCCGGCCATCGGCGAGTCCAACGCCCAGAGCGGGACCCGGGCGCTGAAGCTCTTCGACCGGCGCCTGGCCGAGAGCGAGTGGATCGCCGCCGATCGCCTGACCATCGCCGACATCGTCGCCTTCGCCTCCATCGACTTCGCCCGCATGATCAAGTTCCGCCCGCCCGAGGAGCTGACCCATGTGAACCGCTGGCTCGAGGCCATGCGGGCCCGCGACTCGGTCAAGACCGCCCTATGAAGCCCCTGTTGCTTGCGGCCCTTCTCCTGGCCATCGTCGCGCCCGCGGCCGCCCAGGAGGTGACGGTCTCCCGGGCCGACGGAACCGAGGTCGTGCTCAGCGCCGCCGCGCTCGCCGACCTGCCCCGCGCCCAGGTGAGCGTGCCGGGCGAGGCCGGCCCCAGCCTCTATGAGGGCCCGCCCCTGGCCTATGTGATGCGGGCCGCCGGCCTGCCGGTGGGCATGCGCGCCCATGGAGACCCGATGCGGGGCTATCTCGTGGTCCGCGGGGCCGACGGCTACGCCGCCGTGGTCTCCGCCGTCGAGGCCGACAAGGACCTGCACAGGGACGTGGCCATCCTGGCCGACACCCTCGACGGCCAGCCCCTGCCCGAGCGGGAGGGACCAAGGCGCCTGGTGATCGGCGACGACCTCAAGCCCTGGCGCAGCGTCCGCCAGGTGGTGGCGATGGACTACCGGATCGCCGACTGAGGCTCACGCCCGCGGGTAGAGGATGATCTGGGTGCAGCGGAAGGCGGCCATCAGCTTGCCGGTGGCGGCGTCCTCGACCCGGGCGTCCCAGACCTGGGTGGTGCGCCCGCCGTGCAGCAGGGTGGCGGTGCACAGCACCTCGCCCTCGCGCAGGGTGCCGACGAAGTTGCACTTCACCTCGGCGGTGGTGAAGCCTGTCGCGCCCTCGGGCCAGGCGGTGGAGACCCCGTAGGCGCAGAGGATGTCGGCCACGGTCAGCACCGCCCCGGCCAGCAGGAAGCCCGTGTGGGCGACCAGATCTTCGCGCACCCGGAAACGTCCCACCACGCGGCCGTTGTCCGTCTCAAGGATCTCAAGCCCCAGATGGCCCGGAAGCTTGCCGAGATTGGCGTCGTTGAGGCGTTCGCGGCTGGTGGTGTTCGTCGTGCTGGCCATGACGGCCACGCTAGAGCCTGATGCGATCAGACGGAACCGTCCGATCGTTGAATCAGGCTCTAAACTTTAAATCCTGAGCGCGTTTTGTTCCGATAACTGGTTCCCACTTATCGGAACGCGCTCCAGGCTGCAAACCAGCGGTCCGCCAGTGCGAGATTGCGTGGGGGCGGCCGGAACCTTTCCCCAAGGCAGAGGTTAGGATGGCATGTCATTGCTCATCACCATCGTCATCATCCTCGTCGTGCTCGGCCTAGCTCTCTACGCTGCGCGCCTCCTGCCCATTCCGGCCCCCCTGAACGGGATCATCCAGGCGCTTCTGGTGGTCATCGCCCTGGTGGTGATCGCGCAGCGCGCCGGTCTCTTCTAGGCCGGCTTGATCAGCGCCAGCGACCGGATGCGGCTTTCCAGGCTGGGTCCGGAGGCCATGACGAAGATTTCGTCAGCGCCGCTGGCCTGAGCCTTTTCGGCGAGCCGTCGGCGCACCGTCCCGGCGTCGCCAGCGATGCTGCGCGCCTCGATGTCCAAGAGGCGCGGATCGTCGGCGTGCTCGGCCAGGAAGGCCTGCGCCTCGGGGATGACCGGAAAACGCTGGCGCCGCCCAAGGGCGGTGGCGAGCGTCGAGGCGCGCCGCGGCGCGTCCAGCCGCAGGGCCTCAGCCGCGGTGTCGGCCGCCAGCGCGATGGTGGCGATGGCCGCCATGGGCGTCTGCCGGAACGGCGAGGGCGTGAAGGCGCGGCGGTAGGCCTCGACCGCAGGCGCTCCATCGGCGCGGGCGATGAACTCTGCAAACACCATCCCCACACCGGCCCGGCCGGCGAAGTCGGCGCTGTCGGGCGACGAGCAGAGCATGAACAGGTCCGGATGCGAGGGCCCTCTCGGATGGGCGCGGATCTCCCGGGCGGGATGGTCGGGGCCGATCAGCTCCTTGCCTGAGGCGTCCAGCAGCCAGGCGTTCAGCAGGGCGAAATAGTGCGGAAAGGCTTCCGACGAGGCCGAGCGCAGGGCCGCGCCCGTGCGGCCGTCGGCGCCCAGGGCCCGGCCGACCCCTAAGTCGATGCGCCCCGGCGCCAGGGCCTCCAGCTCCATGAAGACCTCGGCGACCTTCAGGGGCGAATAGTTGACCAGCATCACCCCGCCCGAACCCAGGCGGATGGTGGAGGTGACCTGGGTCAGGGCGGCGATCAGAATTTCAGGGGCGGGGGAGGCGAGGCCCTCGATATTGTGGTGCTCGGCCACCCAGAACCGGTCATAGCCCAGCCGCTCGGCGGCCTTGGCCACCTCCAGCGTCTGACGGACCGCCTCGGCCTGGGTGACGCCTGCGCCCACCGGCGACAGGTCGAGAACCGACAGCCGCATCACGAGGTCGGCGACTTCAGCTCACGCCACACCATGCGCACGCCATAGGCCGCGACCAGGCCTGCAAAGAGCAGCACGACGATGGACACCGGCATGGCCGTCGGCTCGGCCGAGGTCATCCAGTGATCCGGCGCGACGCCGGTCAGGAAGAAGGCGAGCTCGAACGCCTTGAACAGGGCCACGGGGCCGGCCAGCAGGGCGAGCGCCGCCCCCATGGCGATCTGGCCCAGATTGCGTTTGGCGGGCTGGCTCATGGGAACTCCTGACGGATGGGCGAGGCCCTCAACATGGCGTCGCGGGGGTGGCGCGCAAGACTCAGGTTCTGGGGCCGCGCTTCTTGATGACCCCGGAAAAGCTCATGACGTTCTCGCCGCCGGTGGTGATGAGCCCGCGGACGAAGACCATGGAGCGGGCGGCCTTGACCACCTCGCCGGTGCATTCGACCAGGGCGCCCAGCGGCACGGCGCCGACGAATTCGCCGTTCAGGGTGGCGGTCACCGAATGGTGGCCCTGCAGGGCCTCGCGGGCGATCACGAACAGGCAGTAGTCGGCGAAGGTCATGATGCAGCCGCCGTGCATGAAGCCGCCGCCGTTCATGTGCTTCTTCTCGGCCCGGAAGGCGCAGCGGGGCGCGCCGTCGGGGTCGTGGCGGAAATAGAACGGCCCGGCGTGATCCTCGAAGGGATCGGAGCCCTCCCAGGTGCGCCAGCCGGCCCATTCGCCCTCGGTCACCAGGCCGTTTTGCGCTTCGCCGCCGCCATCCATCGCCAGCTTCCCCTCGTATTGATCTCAGGCGGGTTTGCCCCGCGCGCGTTCGAACAGTAGTTTGCCCGCCCGCAACAAACACGGCCGCGCCAGGGGCGTGGCCTAGGGGTCGAGGAGCGATCATGCAAGGCCGGACCGTCTATCTCTGCGCAGGTCTCAGGAGCCCCATCGGCCGATACGGCGGGGCGCTGGCCAAGGTGCGCGCCGACGACCTGGCCGCCCATCCGATCAAGGCGCTGATGGCCAGCCTGCCCAGCGTCGACTGGGAGGAGGTCGATGAAGTGGTTTATGGCTGCGTCAACCAGGCCGGCGAGGACAACCGCAACGTCGCGCGCATGGCCCTGCTGCTGGCCGGCATGCCGAGCTCGGTGCCGGGGCTGACCGTCAACCGGCTCTGCGCCTCGGGGCTGGACGCTACCATCGCCGCGGCGCGGATGATCGCCGTGGGCGAGGCCGAACTGGTGATCGCCGGCGGGGTCGAGAGCATGACCCGCTCGCCCTTCGTCATGGGCAAGGCCGATTCCGCCTTCTCCCGCTCGGCGGAGATCTTCGACACCACCATCGGCTGGCGGTTCGTGAACCCCCAGATGCAGAAGGACTACGGCGTCGACTCCATGCCGGAGACCGCCGAGAACGTGGCCACGGACTATCAGATCGCCCGCGCCGACCAGGACGCCTTCGCCGCCCGCAGCCAGCAGCGCTATGGCGCCGCCCAGACTCGCGGCTATTTCGAGGGCGAGATCGCCCCGATCACGCTCAAGGACCGAAAGGGCGAGACCGTGGTGGCCAGGGACGAGCATCCCCGCCCGGACACCACCCTGGAGGCGCTGCAGGGGCTGAAGCCCATCGTGCGCCCCGACGGCACGGTGACCGCGGGCAATGCGTCCGGCGTCAATGACGGCGCCGCGGCCCTGCTGCTGGCCTCGGCCGAGATGGTCCAGAAGCTGGGCCTCGAGCCGCTGGCCCGCATCGAGGGCGGCGCCTCGGGCGGCGTGCCGCCGCGGGTCATGGGCTATGGTCCCGTGCCGGCGGTGGAGAAGCTGTGCGGCCGCCTCGGCCTCACCCCTCGGGACTTCGACGTGGTCGAGCTGAACGAGGCCTTCGCCGCCCAGGCGCTGGCCTGCACCCGGGCCTGGGGCCTGGCCGACGACGCCGAGCATGTGAATCCGCACGGCGGCGCCATCGCCATCGGCCACCCCCTGGGCGCGTCGGGGGCGCGCATCGCCCTGACGGCGGCGCGGGCCATGAATGAGCGGGGTGCGAGCCGCGCGCTCGCCACCATGTGCGTCGGCGTCGGCCAGGGTTCGGCCCTGGCGCTCGCCAAAGCCTAAGACCTTCCAGGAAAGCGACAGACCATGGCTCTCGACGCCGAAACCCGCGACCAGCTGATCGACACCGTCCGCCGCTTCGTCACCGAGCGGCTGCGCCCCCTGGAGGCGCAGGTGTCGGAAACCGACGCCATGCCCGATGACGTCGTCGCCGAGATGAAGGAGCTGGGTCTGTTCGGCCTCTCCATCCCGGCCGAATACGGCGGGCTCGACCTCTCCATGGAGGAGGAGTGCCTGGTGGCGGTGGAGCTTGGCCGCACCAGCCCCGCCTTCCGCTCGGCCTTTGGCACCAATGTGGGCATCGGCAGCCAGGGCCTGGTGATGTTCGGGACCGACGAGCAGAAGGCCAGGTACCTGCCCGGCATCGCGTCTGGCGAGATCATCACCTCGTTCGCCCTGACCGAGCCGGAAGCCGGCTCGGACTCCGCCTCGGTCCAGACCCGCGCGGCCCTGGACGGCGACGCCTATGTGCTGAACGGCTCCAAGCGCTACATCACCAACGCCAACAAGGCCCACCTGTTTACGGTCATGGCCCGCACCGATCCGTCCAAGCCCGGCGGCGGCGGCGTCTCGGCCTTCCTCGTGCCCCGCGACCTGCCCGGCCTGTCGGTGGGCAAGCCCGAGAAGAAGATGGGCCAGCAGGGCGCCCACATCTGCGACGTCACCTTCGACAATGTCCGCGTGCCGGTGGAGAACCGCCTGGGCGCCGAGGGCGAGGGCTTCAAGGTGGCCATGCAGGTGCTGGATCGCGGCCGGCTGCACATTTCGGCGGTCTGCGTCGGGGTGGCCGAGCGGCTGATCACCGACTGCGTGGCCTATGCCAGCGAGCGCAAGCAGTTCGGCCAGGCCATCAGCCAGTTCCAGCTGGTCCAGGGCATGATCGCCGACTGCAAGACCGAGGCCCTGGCCGCCAAGGCGCTGACCATGGAGACCGCCCGCAAGCGCGACGCGGGCCACAGCGTCACCATGGAGGCGGCCGCCGCCAAGTACTTCGCCTCCGAGATGGTGGGCCGGGTGGCCGACAAGGCGGTGCAGATCTTCGGCGGCGCCGGCTATGTCGCCGACTACGGGATCGAGCGGTTCTATCGCGACGTGCGCATCTTCCGCATCTATGAGGGCACCAGTCAGATCCAGCAGGTGGTCATCGCCCGCGAAACCCTGAAGCGTGGCGGTTGATGTCCGATCCTATCGAAACGGCGATCTTTGATCTTCTGACGCCGCTGGCGGCCGGCAAGTCCATCTCGCCGGAGGAGGCGGCCCGCGCCGCCGATCCCGAGGGCTGGCGCCGGTGGCTGCCGCGGGTGCGGACGGTGTCGGTGGGCCTGGCCCGCGAAGGCCGGCTGGTGATCACCCGCCACGGCAAACCGGCCGATCCCAACACGTTCAAGGGCGTCTATCGCCTGCGCTTGCCGCTCCCGACGGACGGGGCCTGAGCGCTCGGGAACCGGCCGCCCAAACCCAGGCCGCTGAATCTCTCCAGGTTGCGCGCGATCGCTGAGGCTGTGCTAGAGGTGCTGCGTCGGGGAAGCTAACGCCGGTCTCTCCCTGACGCACGATCCGGGGGGCGCGTGGTCTTCAGTTCCGTCATTTTTATCTTCTATTTCCTGCCCGTCTTCCTTCTTGGCTATTACGTGTCCGGGTGGAGGACGGCGGTTCTCCTGGTGGGGAGCGCATTCTTCTACACCTGGGGGGAGGGCCCATACCTCTTCCTGCTGCTGCTGATGATCGCCCTCAACTATGGCGGCGCCCTTCTGCTGGCGCGCCTCGCCGAACGCAGGGTCCGCCATTTGGCGTTCGGGGCGCTGATCGCCGCCGATTTCGGCGTGCTGGGCTTCTTCAAGTACGCGGACTTCCTGGTGGAAAACTTCAACGCCGTGTGGGCTGGGCCGCCGGCGCCCTCGCCGGACGTGGCGCTGCCGCTGGGCATCTCCTTCTTCACCTTCCAGCTCGTGAGCTATCTGGCCGACGTCCACCGCGGGGCCGTCAAGGTGGAGCGGGACCCGACGAAGTTCGCCGCCTACATCCTGATGTTCCCGCACCTGATCGCCGGGCCGATCGTGCGCTATGCCGATATCCGCGACGAGATGCACGCCGACCGCAGCCGCAGCGAGCGCCGCGGCCTTGGCGTCCAGTACTTCATCATCGGTCTCAGTCAGAAGGTGCTGGTGGCCAACGCCGTCGCGCCCCTGGCCGACCACGCCTTTGCGCTGGACCCTTCCGGGCTGGCGTCCACAACGGCCTGGCTGGGAATCTGGGCCTATAGCCTGCAGATCTATTTCGACTTCTGCGGCTACTCCAACATGGCCATCGGCTTGGCCTTCCTGATGGGGTTCACCTTCCCCAAGAACTTCGACTATCCCTATGTTTCGCGCTCCATCACCGAGTTCTGGCGGCGCTGGCACATCAGCCTTTCGACCTGGTTCCGGGACTATGTCTATATCCCTCTGGGGGGGAACCGACACGGCCTGGCGCTGACCGTGCGCAACCTGTTGATCGTCTTTGTCCTGACCGGGCTCTGGCACGGGGCGGCCTGGCGCTTCATCGTCTGGGGCCTCTATCATGGGGCCTTTCTGATCCTGGAACGTTTCGGCCTGCGCGCCATCCTCGAGCGCCTGCCGGCCTGGGCGCAGCATCTTTACGCCATGCTCGTGGTGATGGTGGGGTGGGTGTTCTTCCGGGCCGACAGTCTGCCGCACGCCCTGCAGTACCTGGGCGCCATGGTGGACGTTTCGGCCCCGACGGCCGCGGACCTGCAACTGACGATCCTGCTCAACGCCGAGGTGATCGCCGCGCTTGTCATCGGCTCGGTGTTATCGGTTCCGGTGATGCCGAGGATCATGACTCTGCTGAAGCGGCCCATGGCCGAACAGGAGGACGGCGCCCTGGGTCTCCTCGACACCCGGCGGGTGCACGCCTATCCGGTCCTGCTCCTGGCTGTGGGCTTCGTGCTCAGCGTCAGCGTCCTGGTGGGCTCGACCCTGAATCCCTTCCTCTACTTCCGGTTCTGATCATGACGGCGTCGCGGCGGCATTGGCAGGTTCTGATCGGGACGGTCCTGGTTCTGCTCGCGAGCGCGTTCCTCGCGCCCCGCTTCATCCCGGAACCGGGTATCGCCGAAAACAGGGTCTTGGCGCAGAGACCCGACCTGCCGCAGCGCCTTTCCCAGATCTCAGGCTTCATGGAGGGCGCCGACGCCTATGTGGCCGACCAGTTCCCCGCCCGTCCCTACCTCATCGCGGGGTTTAACCGACTGCGGATGCTGGCAGGAGTCAGCGGGTCGGACTCCGTGCTGGTGGGGAAGGACGGCTGGCTTTTCTACGACAACGGGAGCCATCTGGGCGCCGCGCGAAACGATCCGCCGATAACCGAGCCGGAGGTGCGGGCCTGGCTCCAGGCCCTGGCCGGCCGCACCGAGATGCTGCAGGCGAGGGGGGTTACCTATCTGGTCGTGGTTCCGCCGCTGAAGGAGGTGATCTATCCGGAGCAGGCGCCGCGCTGGTTCGCGGGCCCCGATCCTCAGCGCGCCGCCGTCACCTTGTCGACGCTGGCGGAGGTCGCCGACGTCGGCGAGGTGCTCTATCTGCAGACGCCGCTTGCGGAGGCCCGTGAGCGGGGGCGGAAGACATTCAGTCGCCACGATACGCATTGGACCGGGTACGGCGCCTATTCTGGCTATGAAGCCTTGATGGCCCGCCTGTCACAGCTCGGGGCGGCCGACGCGCCGCTTCCGATTACCGCCTTCGACGACATCAAGCTCGAGGCGCGGAGGAGCCCGGCGGACCTGGCGCTGATGCTCGGCGTCGCGGGCTTTGTCGCCGTCGATTACCCCTCCATCGACAACCTCGACGGATGGGCGCAGGCCAAGACAAGCTACCTCACCGACAAGACGGACTGGACCGCCCCGCAAATCATCGACACTGGCCGGACCGGCAAGCCGGTGCTGCTGATGAGCCGCGACTCTTTCTCGAACGCCCTGCTGCCCATGCTGTTGCCGCACTTCAGCCGGATCATCCTGACCCACGTGCAGGACGGCTTCTGGCGGCCGGATCTGATCGACCGTTTCGCCCCGGACGTGGTCCTGCTTGAGGTGCTGGAGAGCGGCGTGCGCAGTGCGAGCGGCGAGGGACCGCCCGCCAGTCCGGAGGCGCTCGCGCGGATTGAAGAGGTGATCCGGAAGGCGACGCCGGCGCCGCCCATGACGCCCGCGCCCGCGGCGCTGGTCGCATCGATCGACCAGGCGGTCATTGCAAGCGCCTGCAACCTGGAAGCCGTCACCTTCGAAGCCGCGCCGATGGAAGGTTCAGTGCTGACCGTGGCCGGATGGTTCGCCGTCCCGTCCGACTGGGGCTCGCCGCCGGAGGGCTGGGCGCGCCTGCAGGGGCCGGGCGGCGATTTCGTGGCGCAGATCGCCGCCGATCAGCCCCGCCCGGACGTCGCCGCATACCTGAAGGACGTTCGCGGCGAACGGAGCGGCTTCTATGGCCGCTACGAACTGCCCGAGCTCTCGGGAGAGGGCTACACCGCGTCCATCTACCGGCGCGCCAACGGAGGCTGGGAGGTTTGCCGCTCCCCGGCGGCGCTGGCGCGGGCCGCCCGCTGAAGGCGTCCCCTAGCCGACGCCGCGGGTGAGGGCCGCCAGACGGGCCTGCTGAGCGTGGACCGGGTTGGCGGACGCGCCAGAGAGCTGGAAACGATCGACGGACTCGGCCAGGGCCGCGGCGTGCTGGTCCAGGGTGCGGGTGGCGGCGTTGGCCTCCTCGACCATGGCCGCGTTCTGCTGGGTGACCTTGTCCATGTCGTTGATGGCGGTGTTCACCTGGGCCAGGCCCACCGACTGTTGCTCGGCCGAGGCGGCGATGGCGGCGATGACCTCCGAAATCTCGCTCACCTTGCCGACGATGCCATTGAGGACGTCGCCGGTCTGGCCCACCAGATCGACGCCGCTCTGGACCTGCTGGCCCGAGGCCTCGATCAGGCCCTTGATCTCCTTGGCGGCGTCGGCCGAGCGCTGAGCCAGGGCGCGGACCTCCGAGGCGACCACGGCGAACCCGCGGCCGGACTCGCCGGCCCGGGCGGCCTCCACCCCGGCGTTGAGGGCCAGGAGGTTGGTCTGGAAGGCGATTTCGTCGATCACCCCGATGATCTTGCTGATCTCCTGGGCGGAGGCGGCGATCTGGCCCATGGCGGTGACGGCCTGGCCGACCACCTGTCCGCTGCGCTCGGCCTCGCCCCGGGCGGCGGCCATCGCGCCATTGGCCTGACGGGCGCCGGACGCCGTGCTGCGGACCGTGACCGTGATCTCGTCCAGGGCTGTGGCGGTCTGCTGCAGGCTAGCGGCCTGTCGCTCGGTGCGGTGGGACAGGTCGTCCACGGCGGTGGCGATCTCCTGCGAGCCGGCGCGGATCTCGCCGGTGGCCGTGGCGATCGCGCCGAAGGCGCCTTCCAGCTGGCCGACGGCGGCGTTGAAGTCCGACTTCAGGGCTTCGTAGTCCTTGGCCACGGCGACGTCGATCCGGGCGCCCAGGTCGCCGCGGGCCAGGCGCGACAGCGCCTTGGCCATGGCCTCCACCAGCGCCTTCTGGTCCTGGCTGGCGCGTTCAAAGGCCGCCTCGGCGGCAGCCAGCCGGCGGTCGAGCTCTCCCCGCGCGGCCTGGGCCTCGGCCTCCAGCCGCGCCCGGACCTCGGCGTTCTCGCGGAACACGACGACGCTGGCGGCCATCTGGCCGATTTCGTCCCGTCGCTCGGCGCCGGGAATGGCCTCGACCCTTTCGCCGGCCGCCAGCCGACGCATCACCGCGCTCATGCGGGAGAGGGCGGTGATCACCAGGCTTTCGAAATAGAGGGCGCCCAGCACCACACCCACGACGGTGGCGACGCCGATCCCGATGCTGATGGTGGTGGCCATTCCGAGGATTCGGTCGGCTTCGGCGCCGCCGCCGGCCTCGGCGACCATGCGCAGAAGGGTGACGTTGAGCCCCGCTAGGGCCAGCATCGAGGCCATGCCGACGCCCCAGGAGAGACGCATGCGGCCCTTGATCGTCTTCAGCATTACAATGTCACTCGTTCAGATGGCGGCCGAGGCGCCCCACCGGCGGCCGGAGATGGGGGCGATCCTGCGTCAGGAGCCTGGACACTTGGTTAACAGGGCTTGAAGCGCCGCCGATCACGCAGGTCAGGTTGTCGCACCGCCTTTCGGGGCGGCCGAGATGGCGGCCGAGGCCGGCCGACCCTACATCGACGCGATGGCGTCGCCATCGACCCTTCAGACCTTGTTGAACGATATCGCCGCCTGCCGGGCCTGCGCCGGCGACCTCGTGCCCGAGCCGCGGCCGGTGGTGCGGGTGAGGCCCGAGACCCGGCTGCTGATCTGCGGCCAGGCGCCGGGCCGGCTGGTGCACGAGACCGGCCTGCCGTTCAATGATCCCTCCGGCGTGCGCCTGCGCAGCTGGATGGGCGTCGACCGTGACACCTTCTATGATCATCCGGCGATCGGCGTCGCGGCCATGGCCTTCTGCTTTCCCGGGACCAATCCGAAGGGTGGGGACTTCCCGCCGCCGGCCCGCTGCGCCCAGCTCTGGCGGCCGCAGTTGCTGGCGCAACTGCCCAAGGTGGAGCTGACCCTGCTGGTGGGCTCCTACGCCCAGGCCTGGGCGCTGGGGGCGGCGCGCAAGGCCACGATGACGGACACCGTGGCGGCCTGGGCTGAGTATGGGCCGGGCATCCTGCCCCTGCCGCATCCATCCTGGCGCAACACCGCCTGGCTGAGGCGCAATCCCTGGTTCGAGGCCGAGGTCACGCCCTATCTTCGCCAAAGGGTGGAGGCTCTTCTGCGCGCATGATTCGTCTGACCGCCCTCCTGTTCGCCCTGATGCTCGGAGCTTGCACGCCGCTCATGGTCCAGACCGCCGGTGAGCCGCCCTTAGGCTTTGAAGGCCCGCGCCTGGCCGGCGACCGCTTCGTCAGCTTCGATGGGGCGCGGCTGGGCCTGACGACCTGGGAGGCCCAGGACGGCGCGCCCCAGGCCGTGGTCGTCGCCGTCCACGGCATGAACGACTACGCCAACGCCTTCCATCTGGCCGCGCCCTACTGGGCCGAGCGCGGGGTGACCACCTACGCCTATGACCAGCGGGGTTTTGGCCGCTCCCCCAACCGCGGGGTCTGGCCTGACGAGACGGTGCTGCAGGAGGACCTGCGGACCCTGGTCTCGCTGGTTCGCGCCCGCCATCCCCACGCCCTGGTGGTGGTGGCCGGCGAGAGCATGGGCGGGGCGGTGGCGATCCGCGCCTTCGCCTCCGAACGGCCGCCCGCCGCCCACCGGCTGGTGCTGATGGCGCCGGCGGTCTGGGGCTGGTCGACCCAGCCCCTGCCCTACAAGACCGCCCTGTGGTTCGCCGCCCATGTCACCGGCCCCAAGGTCTATACGCCGCCGAGCTGGGTCACCGACCGGGTGAAGCCCATCGACAATATCCCTGAGCTGCGGGCCATGGGCGCCGATGAGCTGATGATCTGGGGGGCGCGGTCCGACACCCTCTATGGCCTGGTGGATCTGATGGAGAACGCCTGGCGCGATATCGACCGGCTACAGGTTCCGGTGCTGTATCTCTATGGCCAGAACGACGAGATCATTCCCGAACGGCCGGCCTTCCAGGCCGCCGCCCGGCTCAAGCCCGCCGACCGCTCGGCCTATTACGCACAGGGCTGGCACCTGCTGACCCGCGACCTGCAGGGCCAGGCGGTGATGGCCGACATCCTGGCCTTTATCCAGGATCCCGAGGCGCCGCTGCCCTCCGGAGCCCCGCCCATTCCCACCGCGCCGGGCGGCGATGACTGGACGCCGCCGGCCGACCATGCGACGGCGGGCTTGTGACGGCGCAGCCTGCGGGCTAGAGCCCACGAAATTGGTTTCAAACGCAACGATCCCGTGAGCGCATGACCCTGTTCGATTCCCCCGACTTCGATGGCCACGAGGCCGTTCACGCTTTTGCCGACGAGGCCACGGGGCTGCGCTGCATCATCGCGGTCCATTCCACCGCCCGGGGGCCTGCCGCCGGCGGCTGCCGCATGTGGCCGTTCCCGACCTCGGCCGACGCCCTGCAGGATGCGCTCCGCCTGTCGCGGGCCATGTCCTACAAGAACGCCATGGCCGACCTGGACCTAGGCGGCGGCAAGGCGGTGATCATCGGCGATTCCCGCACCCAGAAGTCGCCGGCCCTGTTCGAGGCCTTCGGCCGGGCGGTCGAGGCCGTGGGCGGCGCCTATTGGACCGCCGAGGATGTGGGCGTCTCGCCGACGGACCTGATGCACGCCCGCCGCCACACCCGCTTCGTGGCGGGCCTGGAGGGGCATGCGGCCGCCTCGGGCGATCCCAGCCCGGTGACCGCCGAGGGCGTGTTCCGCGGCATCAGCCTGTGCGTCCGCCGGACGCTGGACCGGGATCTGTCCGGCGTGACGGTGGCGATCCAGGGGGTCGGCCATGTAGGCGCCTATCTGGCCCAGAAGCTGAGCGCGGCCGGGGCGCGGCTGGTGATCACCGACGTCAACCGCGAGGCCCTGGCCCAGGTGGCGGCGCAGACCGGCGCGATGATCGTGGCGCCGGACGAAATCTTTGATGTCGAGGCCGACGTCTTCGCCCCCTGCGCCCTGGGGGGCGCGATCAGCGCCGAGACCCTGCCGCGGCTGCGCGCGCGGATCATCGCCGGGGGCGCCAACAACCAGCTGGCCGACCCGGTCATCGGCCAGACCCTGTTCGACCTCGGCCTGCTCTATGCGCCGGACTATGTGATCAATGGCGGCGGCATCATCAATGTGGCCGGCGAGATCCGCGCCCTGGACTCAGGGGCGGCCTTCGATCCGGCCTGGGTCGAGGGCAAGCTCTCGCGCCTGATGCTGACCCTGCAGGAGGTGCTCGACCGGTCCATCGCCGAGCGGCGCCCGACCCACGAGGTGGCCGGCGAGATGGCCCGCGAGCGGATCGCCCGCGGGCGCAGCGTGCTGGCCGCCCAGTAGGGTTCACCCCACGGGGGCCGTCCGGTCCTTGCGCGGCTCGCGCACCATGAACAGCAGCAGCAGGAGCCCCGCCGCCAGGAAGGCGATGGAGGTTCCGAACACGCTCTCATAGCCCAGGGTGGCGGCCATGACCCCGCCCACCAGCGGCCCGGCCGAGGCCATGATCCCCTCGGCGGTGGAGGACAGCGCGATGCGCATGGGCATTTCGTCCCGCGAGCCGAACTCCAGGATCATGGTCTGGGCGCTCATCATGTAGCCCGACTGGGCCGCGCCGAGGCCAAAGAAGGCGACGAAGATGGCGGCCACCTCGTGGACGTTCATCAGCAGCACGGTGGCGGCGATCCAGATCACCAGCGAGCTGACCAGCACCACGCGGAAGCCGGTCTTGTCGCCCAGATAGCCCCAGACCAGGTTGGACAGGGTGTCGGCGCCCAGGAAGGCCAGGCTGAGCAGGCCGATATTGGCGCCGGTCAGCTCGATCGTGGTGCTGACATAGAGGATGTAGAACGGCGTCGCCATCCGCCCGGTGATGCTGAGCATCTGGACGATCAGGAAGAACATGTAGCCGCGGTCCTGCGAGATCAGCCGCGGGAAGTCCTTGAGACGCTCGAAGAAGGGGGTCTGGATCCGGGTGGTCGGCGGCTCGGGCTCGATCATCAGGAACTGCAGGGCCCAGAGGCCGAGCGAGGTCAGGATGGTGGCGAACAGGAAGGTCGAGGCGTAGCCGTTGCCCAGCAGGTTCCCCTCGATGAAGTACTTCCCCGCCACCCAGGCCAGCGCCGCGGCGATGACGCCCCCGGTGGCGTTGCGCCAGGCCTGCAGCCGGCCGCGCCGGCTGATCGGGATCACCTTGGCCATGAGCAGCGAGAAGACGACCCGCTGGGTGCCCATGAACAGGCCGAACATGAACATGAAGGCCAGGATCGCCACCACCAGGGTCTGGCCCGACAGGAACCAGCCGGCCAGCGCCATGCCCAGGATCTGAACCCGCGCCAGACCGCCCATCCAGACGGCGGCGGGCATGACCCGCTTGCGATGCTCGATCTGGGTGGCGCCGAAGATCGGCGAGATCATCCCGCCCACCTGCTGCAGGGCCAGGCCCAGGCCGACGATGAAGCTGGAGCCCGAGATCAGGTAGAGATAGGCCGGCAGGAAGGTCGGCGCATTGACCAGCCGGAAGCCGGTCATGCCCAGCATGCCGTGCAGGTAGTGGGCGATGTAGTTGCGCTTCAGATTGGCCCAGACGAACTTTTCGTATTCGACTTCGCGCTCAGCCAGGGTCTTGCCGTCGTCGTCAGCATGGATCACGACCGCCTCATCGGCGATCGGTGGTTCCTCAGTGGTCTTTTCCAATAGCGTCCCTGCCGCGCGGGGGTCGCAAAGGGTCGCGCGGCGGCTCCCCAAAATTATGATCTGCTAAAACAATAGCTCCGTCCTATCAGAGTCCTCCGACCTGAAAAGCCGATTTCTCGTCCGCGCCAAAATTGGCGAACGGCCAAGCTCGGCGCGGTTCAGGCGGCGCTGGCCAGGGGGTCGGCCAGGGTGACGTCCACCTTGACCACCATGCGGCTGGCGCCCGGATCCCCCAGGATGGAGCCGCTGATGGGCGCGGCCTCGGCCGGTGTGCGACTGACGGCGACGGGGATCAGGTCGGCGGCCTCGGCCAGGCCGTTGGTGGGGTCAAAGTCCATCCAGCCGAAGGCCGGCAGGAAGACCTCGCACCAGGCATGGGTGGCGCCGGCGCCGCGCACGCCGTCGTGGCCCGGGGAATAGAGATAGCCGCTGACGAAGCGGGCCGCGAAGCCCACCCGCCTCAGCGTCTCGACCATCAGCCAGGCGAAGTCGCGGCAGGTGCCCCGGCCGAGCGCCACGGTCTCGTGCGGCGCCTGGGTGCCCTCTTCCTGACGGGCCTCATAGTCGAACTGCTGATGGATGGCCCGGTTGAGGCGCAGCACATAGTCGAGCGCCGGCTCGCCGGCGGTGGGCGCCAGGCCATGCAGCCAGCGCAGCAGCAGGCCCTCAGGGTCGAGGGTGACCGGCTCGATATAGGGGCCCAGCACCGCCCGGTCGCTGGGGAAGTAGACGATCGGCGTCGCGGTGCGGGGGTCGTCCACCTCCTGCGGCTCCAGGGGGGCGGGGAAGCGTTCGATCTCCAGCTCGCTCAGGATGAAGAACTCGTCGGATTCCTCGCTGACATTCAGCTGGCAGACGCAGTTGCCATAGGCGTCGTAGCGCCAGCGGGTCTCCCCCCGGGGGGAGAAGGTGAGGGCGCCCTTCACCACCCGCAGGGCGTGGCCGCCCCTGGGCCGCACCAGCAGCTGGTGCGGTCCAAAGGCGACCGGGCGCTCGTAGGCGTAGCGGGTTTCGTGGCGGATGATCAGGCGGGACATGGGCGCACCGCTAACACGCCCTGGCGGCGAAGGTTCCTATTCTCTCCGGGCCTGAGGTCCGGTTAGGCGGTGGTCGCGGTCGGTCGAACGATGATCTCGTTCACATCCACCTCCGGCGGCTGCTCGATGGCGAAGCGGACGGCCCGGGCGATGGCTTCGGCGGGGATCGCCGTCTTGCGATACTCGTCGATGAAGGCCGCCGTCTCCGGATGGGTGATGGTCTCGGCCAGCTCCGAGGTGGTGACGCCCGGCGAGACCACGGTCACCCGCACCTTGTCGGTTTCCTGGCGCAGGGCCTCGGAGATCACCCGCACCGCGAACTTGGTGGCGCAATAGACCGCCGCCGACGGCAGGATCTGGTGCCCCGCCGTCGAGGCGATGTTGATGATCTGGCCGTGGCCCTGGGCCTCCATGATCGGCAGGGCCGCGGCGACGCCATGCAGGACGCCCCGGATGTTGACGTCGATCATCTGGTCCCACTCATCGACCTTCAGGGCGGCCAGGGGCGAGAGCGGCATGACGCCGGCGTTGTTGACGATCACGTCCACCTGGCCGAACTGGGCCTGGGCCGCCTCGACAAAGGCCTTCACGTCCTCGCGGGAGGTGACGTCCAGGCGGCGGACCATGGCCTTGCCGCCATCGGCCTCGATCTGGCGCTTCACCGCCTCCAGCCGCTCGACCCGGCGCGCGCCCAGCACCACGGTCGCGCCGGCGGCCGCCAGCTCCCGGGCCGTGGCCTCGCCGATGCCGCTGCTCGCGCCGGTCACCAGCACCACCTTGTTTGCAATCTCAGTCATAGCCGTCTCCTTTGTGTCGGCGAGTTGTCTTGGCGCGACCAGAGATGCGGCAGGCGGAGGATCAGGCGGTAGACCAGTCCTCCGCCATCCTTGCATAATCCTCCAGGATATCGGCGGGCGGCTTGCGACGGGACCGGCGGTGTGGGAGCAGGGGATCATGGACCACCTCGCCGCATTGATCGCGCGCCACGCGCCCCAGGACGGCATGCACGATATGCCTGTTCCTGGCTTGGCGGTGATACGCTATGGGGCGCCCACCGACCGCGTGCCGGTGCTCCACCAGCCGGCGGTGTGCATTATCGCGCAAGGCGCCAAGGTGGTGATGCTGGCCGAGGAGGCCTTCCGCTATGACAGCGCCAGCCACCTGGTGGTGTCGGTCGACCTGCCCCTGACCGGCCAGGTGGTGGAGGCCACGCCGGAACAGCCCTATCTCTGCGTGCGGGTGGACCTGGATCCGGCCCTGCTTCGGGAGCTGATGCTCCAGCGGCCGCCGGCGGCCGGGGCCGAGACCTCGCGGGGCCTGCATCTCAGCCGCAACACGCCCGAACTGACTGATGCGGTGGCCCGTTTCCTGCGCCTGATGGACCGGCCGCAGGATGTGGAGGTGCTGGCCCCGATCATCCGGCGGGAGATCCACTACTGGCTGCTGACCGGCGATCAGGCGGGCGTCGTGCGCCAGATCGGCGCGCCGGACAGTCGCCTCTCCCAGATCAGCCGCGCCATCGCCTGGATCCGCGCCAATTTCGACCAGCCCTTCAGCATCGAGCGCATCTCGCACGAGGCGCGGATGAGCCCCTCGGCCCTGCACCACCATTTCAAGGCGGTGACCGCCATGAGCCCGCTGCAGTACCAGAAGCAGATCCGCCTGCAGGAGGCCCGCCGGCTCATGCTGGGCGAGGCCGCCGACGCCCAGGCCGCCGGCTTCCAGGTCGGCTATGAGAGCCCGTCCCAGTTCTCCCGCGAATATGCCCGCCTGTTCGGCGCCCCGCCGGCCCGGGACGCCGCGCGGCTGCGGGCCAGCGGACCCATGCCGGTGGCGGTCTAGAGGGTCGCCACCTTCAAGGCTTGGCCGGCAGGACGGCCAGCAGGGCGCGGGTGAAGCCGGCCGGCGCCACGGTCAGGTGGTCCTCGTCGTCCAGCACCGTCGATCGCAGGTTCAGGCCCGGATAGCGGTGGGATTTCAGGGCCTGCTCCATGGCGGCCATCTCGCCGACCATATCGTAGCGCGAGGCGTGGCGCGGGGTGGGGCCGGGCGTCTCGAAGGCGCCGATATACATGAAGACCTCGGCGGGCAGATCGGTGTGCGTCCGCGCATAGTCGGCCTCCATCTTCATGATGTGGCGCTGGCCGAACCAGAAGGAGGGGCTGCCCAGCACATAGGCCTGGAACATCTGCGGATCGGTGAACAGGACCTGCGCCCCCAGCAGGCCGCCATAGGAATGGCCCAGCAGCACGCGGGCCTCAGGATCGGCGCGGAACCGGCCTTCGATGAAGGGCAGGACCTGATCCTTCAGATAGGCCTGATAGGCGCCGCCGCCGCCATGAACGCGGGCGCAGCTGGAGGGCGGGTCGCAGGGGACCGGCGTGTAGTCGCGGCTGCGGGAGGCCGCGCCGCCTTCGCCCTTGGCGTAGGACAGGCCCACGAGGATGAATTCCTCAATGACCGGCCCATCCAGATTCACCCGGCGGGCGATCTGACGGAGGATGGGAAAGCTGTAGTCGGCGTCGGTGACATAGACGGTGGCATAGCGCCGCTGCGGCTCGGCCTCATAGCTGGCCGGCAGGCTGACAAAGACCTCGTAGTCCCGGCCGGAGACCGGATCGGGCACGGTCCAGACCTGGGTTCCGTTGAGGACATAGGGTCCGCCTTCGGAAGGCGCGGCGTCAGCGACCGGCTGGGCCTGGGCGTCGGCCCGTTCGGCGCAGGCGGTGACGAGCAGGGCCGCCGTCGCCAGGATTGCGGCCAAGCCGAATGCTCTCATCGTCTATCCCCCGAAGCTCCACCTGACGCAGCTAGAGCGCCAATGTGGCGAAACTCAGATGGTCGGCCGCGCTCTAGGGGCGGGGGGCCGTTCTATTCGGCGGCCCCCACGGCGACGCTGGAGAGCAGGGCGGCGAGTTCGGCCTGCCGGGCGCAGCCGGTCTTTTCCAGCACGCGGCGCAGCTGGTTGCGGACCGTGTTGATCGAGACCTCGCCGGCCAGGGCCAGGTCCTCCAGGGTCTTGCCCGCGGCGATGCCCTGGGCCACGCGGGCCTCGGCCGCGGTGAGGTCGAATAGGGATCGCATGAGATCCAGCGACGGGGCGCGCTCGCTGCTGACCGGCGTCATCATCAGCAGGGCGAAGCTCTGGCCGAAGATGTCGTGGGCCGAGCGCTTGATGGGGATCAGGTGGAGCACCGTGGTCGCCCTGCCCAGCTCATCGCGCAGGGGAAAGGTGCAGCGCCCCAGGCCCGGCGCGGCGTCGATGGTCTTCAGGGCGTCGGTCAGCATCTGCTGGGCGGCCTTGTCGCTCAGCGCCAGCCGGTTGCCGGCGCCGAACCGCACCTGGCCGCCGAGCGTCGCCATCCATTCATTGGCCTCCACGACCAGGCCGTCCTCGGTGAGCAGCAGGGCCGGCAGCCGCAGGCCGCTCAGCGCCTCGGTGGCGCCCCGGGCGCGCTGCAGGCCCAGGCGGGCGCTGACCAGGGCGCTTCGCGCGAGGTGAGGCCGCAGGCTGTTGAGCATGGCCACGTGTTCCGGCTCGATCGGGCCGCGCTCCAGCGTCCGTTCGATGCTGAAGACGATGGAATCGCCGGTGGGCACCTGCAGGCCCGTGCCGGCCGACCAGCCCAGGCCGCGGGGATGGAAGAAGTCGCGATAGATAGGATCGATCTTGATCTGGTCTTCGCTCCAGAAATCCTGCTCCACGAAGAAGGCGGGATCGGACTGGCTCATGATGCAGGTGCGGCGGGGACAACGGTGGAACCAGCCGTCGTTGACATAGGCCTCGAAGACCTCGCGGATCGAGCCCGAGGCCGTCCAGCAGAGCGAGCGCCGCGCCGAGAACAGCAGGCCGCCGCGGGACTCGGTTCGCGCCGCCAGATCGTCGAGCAGGGAGGGCCACAGGTCCGGCGCCACCGAACACTCGTAGATCCGGTCAATCAGATCGCTATCCATCGGACCTCCCATCAGCTGCAGGCCAGACTATCGCATCGATTGCGCCTGTCGTCCGGGCCGTGCGCCTGTGACGTGCGCGTCAGGGGGTGGTGCGGCGGCCTTCGCCGATCACCAACGCCCCTCGGACCTAAACGTCACGGCCGCGCTTGCAGAACAAAAGAAGAACTTTAGAGTGGCCGCATGGCCGTTCTCGATCTGAAGCAGAAGCTCTCCATCCTCGCCGACGCGGCCAAGTACGACGCCTCCTGCGCCTCTTCGGGGGCGGGGAAGCGGGATTCCCAGGGCGGCAAGGGCGTCGGCTCCACCGAGGGCATGGGCATCTGCCACGCCTATACGCCGGACGGCCGGTGCGTCAGCCTGCTGAAGATCCTGCTGACCAACTACTGCATCTATGACTGCGCCTATTGCGTGAACCGGGTTTCGTCCAACACCCCGCGGGCGCGGTTCAAGGTCCAGGAGGTGGTCGACCTGACGCTGGGCTTCTACAAGCGCAACTATATCGAGGGGCTGTTCCTCTCCTCCGGCATCATCCGCAACAGCGACTATACGATGGAGGCCATGGTCGCCGTCGCCAGGGCCTTGCGCGCCGACCATGACTTCCGCGGCTACATCCATCTGAAGTTGATCCCCGAGGCCTCGGTGGAGCTGACCCATGAGGCGGCCCTCTATGCCGACCGGGTCTCGATCAATGTGGAGCTGCCGCGGGAGGAGAGCCTGGCGGCCTTCGCCCCGGAAAAGGACGCCGGCGTCATCCGCAAGGCCATGGGCGCGGTGCGGCTGGGCATCGAGGCGGGCCAGGAGCCGGCGCGCAAGACCCGGCCGCCGAAATATGCGCCCGCTGGCCAGTCGACCCAGATGATCATCGGCGCCGATGGCGCCAGCGACGGGGAGATCCTGGCGCGATCAAACACGCTCTACGGAAATTACGGGCTGCGCCGGGTCTATTATTCGGCCTTCAGCCCGATCCCGGACGTGGCCAAATCCCTGCCGGCCCAGCGCCCGCCGCTGATGCGTGAACACCGGCTCTATCAGGCCGACTGGCTGATGCGGTTCTACGGCTTTGCGACCGGCGAGATCATCGCGCCGGGCGAAGATCTGGACCTGACCATCGATCCCAAGCTCGCCTGGGCCCTGCGCCATCGGGCCGACTTCCCGGTGGATGTGAATACGGCGTCCCGCGAGCAACTGCTGCGCGTGCCGGGCCTGGGAACCCGCAGCGTCGACCGGATGCTGGCGGCGCGGAAGCTGACGCGGCTGACCCTGGCCGATGTGAAGCGGCTGGCCCGCAATATTGAGAAGCTGAAACCCTTCGTCACCGCCCGCGACTGGAGCCCCGGCGCCCTGGCCGACCGGGCCGATCTGCGCGAGCGGTTCGCCCCGCCGCCGCAGCAGCTGAGCCTGTTCTGATGCGCGTCGTCCGCCTGGCGTCTGAAACCGACTTCGACGGCTGGCGCGCTGCGGCCAGGGCGCTGCGGGCCGAGGCGGCCGCGCCGGCCGAGGTGCTTTGGACCGTGGATGGCGGCCAGGCCAGCCTGTTTCCCGTCGAGGCGCCACAGACCCCGGCGGGCAAGCTGGGCGGCTTCAAGGTCAGCCGCGCCTTTGTGGATCTGGCCGGACGGGTGGCGCTGCATCGGTCGCCGGAACGGTTTGACCTGCTCTATCGCCTGCTCTGGCGGCTGGAGGCGACGCCCCGCCTGCTGGAGATCGCCAGCGATCCCGACGTGGCCCGGGCCCTGGACATGGAGAGCCAGGTGAACCGGGCCGCCCACAAGATGAAGGCCTTCGTCCGCTTTCGCGAGGTGGCGGCGCAGGACGGCCCGGAAGCCTTCGTCGCCTGGTTCGAGCCGGCCCACCGGGTGACCGAGGCCACGGCGCCCTTTTTCACGCGCCGGTTCGCCAATATGGCGTTCTCGATCCTGACCCCGGATGTCTGCGCCCACTGGGACACCCGGGCGCTGAGCTTCACGCCGGGCGCCGATCCGGCCGATGCGCCAGCCGGCGATGACCTGGAGGCCTATTGGCGGACCTATTTCGCCTCGACCTTCAATCCGGCGCGGCTGCGGACGGCGACCATGGTGCGCGAAATGCCCAAGCGCTACTGGCGCAACCTGCCGGAGGCCTCGCTCATTCCGGAGATGACCCGCGCCGCAGGAGATCGGACCACCGCCATGGTCGAAAAAGCCCCCACCGAACCCGCCCGCCGCATCGTCCGCGCGGCGCGACCGGAGGCGCAGGCAAGCGAGGGCGCGCCGCCCGCCAGCCTGACGGCGGTGGCCGCCGGCGTGGACGCCTGCCGCCGCTGTCCCCTATGGCGGGACGCGACCCAGGGCGTGGCCGGCGAAGGCCCCGCGGGCGCGCGGCTGATGGTGGTCGGCGAACAGCCGGGCGACCAGGAGGACCTGGCGGGGCGGCCCTTCGTCGGCCCGGCGGGCCAGGTGTTCGATCGCGCCCTGGCCGCGGCCGGCGTGCCGCGGGACGAGGCCTATGTCACCAATGCGGTGAAGCACTTCAAGCATCAGCTGCGGGGCAAGCGGCGGCTGCACAAGACCCCCGAGGCCCCGGAGATCGAGGCCTGCCGCTGGTGGCTGGACGCCGAGCGCCGGCTGGTCCGCCCCCGCGTCATCGTCGCCATGGGGGCTACGGCGGCGCGGGCCGTGCTGGGCAAGGCGACGCCCATCGGCAAGCTCCGCGGCCAGGCCCTGCAACTGGAGGACCAGGCCCAGGGGGTGGTCACCTGGCACCCGTCCTATCTTTTGCGGGTCCCGGACGCCGAGGCCAAGGCGCGGGCGGAGGCCGAGTTCATCGCCGATCTGAAGTTCGCCTGGTCGCTGGCGGAGGCGGCCGCATAGGGACGAGGCTGCGCCTGCAGGCCCCCCGGCGTCAGGCCAGGAAGCCCGCCTCGGCGAAGTCGAGCATGCGGCCCAGCAGGCCGTCGGCGTCCTGCTCGCGGGTCAGACCGTCGGACAGGTGGTGCAGGCGATCGAACTCGGCGAAGCGGTTGTTGTGCACCATGCCCAGACAGAAGTGCAGCCGCCAGTAGACGTCTTCCAGGGCCAGCTCCGGCCGGGCGGCGATCAGGGCGTCGGCGAACCGTCGCAGGTGGGAGACATCGTTCTGCAGCACGTCGCGCATCTGGGCCGTGCCCTCGCTGCGGGCGCGGATGATGAACTGGACCGAGATGCGCCGGTCGCCGGCGGGGTCGGCCCATTTCAGCGGCGGGGCGAACAGGGCCTCGAGGATTTCGCGCACCGGCGGCTTGCCGCCATGGCGGTCATTGGCCTCGTGCAGCATCCGGGCCCGCTCGCGGTTCAGCTCGGCGGTGCGCCGCCGAAAGATCTCGAACAGCAGGCCGTCCTTGGAGCCGAAGTGATAGTTCACCGAGGCTAGGT
>Ga0208179_1000291_pt1 | contig 36126 bp, 30 predicted proteins | sample Malvired_Geostar_FD_184238 | JGI IMG/M metagenome (GOLD analysis project Ga0208179, IMG submission 184238) | Marine viral communities from the Global Malaspina Expedition - Malaspina viral metaG DeepMed_Geostar (SPAdes) (version 2) | ecosystem: Environmental > Aquatic > Marine > Oceanic | place... | reverse complement strand
AAGGCCGGCAGGAACCGACGCTTGGTCTTGATATTCGAGTGACTGACATTGTGCCCGACCATCGGACCAACGCCAGTGAGTTCGCAGCGGCGCGACATGGTGTTCAACCTTCGCGTGGAAACCAAAATGTGCGCGGAACGGGTCCGCACAAGAGAGCGGGCGATATAGGCGAAAGCCCACCGCCCCGTCAAGGCGAAGCGGTGGTTGTCTGCGCAACTCGCCCGATCCCACCGCCACCTGCGCCGTCCCAACGGATCACAGGCTCCGCAGTTGTGGGCGCAGCGCCTGGGAACTACAATATTTAGTAGGGAACAAAGGCTGAATCCGGCCCAGTCGCCGATTCGGTCCCGCTTTGTTTTGGCCGCGTTCCAGAGCCGCCGCGGAAACCCGCCTCTCCCTTCCGGGGCTGTTGTGAAGATTGACCCTATCGCTCATGGGCGTATAAGTAACTGACCAGTCAGTTACTTATTGGGAATAGCCTTGCCTCCTGGATCGCCGAAGTTCCGACGCCGCAAGGCCGAACGCCCCGACGAGATCGTCGCTGCAGCGCTGGAGATTTTTGCGGAGAAGGGGTTCGCGGCAGCCCGCCTGGACGACATCGCCGCCCGCGCGCAGGTGTCGAAGGGGGCCATCTATCTTTACTTCGCCACCAAGGAAGACATCTTCCGCGCCGTGGTCGAGCAGGCTGTGCTGCCCAATGTCGGCATGCTGCGCACCCTGCTGGCCAGCCATCCCGGCCCCTTCGACGATCTGGTCCGGCGTTTTTCCGCCCTCGCGCCTCAGTTGGCGGCCCGTCCCGAGATGGGCGGCGTGATCAAGATGATCATCGGCGAGGCGCGCAATTTTCCGGAATTGGCCAGGGTCTGGCATGACCAGGTGGTCGATCCGGCCCTCAGCGGCCTCACCACCGCCGTCGAAGCCGCCCAGGCCCGGGGCGAGGTCCGGCCTGGAGATGCCAGGCTCTACGCCCTCGGGCTTGTCGCGCCGCTGCTGGTGAGCGTCCTGTGGCGCGAGACCTTCACCCCGGTGGGGGCGGAGCCCTTCGACCTGGACGCCCTGGCGCGGCAGCACTTTGCGACCGCGATGCGGGGCATGCTTGAGCCGGCGCCGGGATGACCCGTCAACGCCTGATAGTCCTGGGCGCCCTCGGGCTTGCCGCTATCGCGCTGGCCGTCTGGCTGACGCCTGACCTTGGGCGTCCCCGGGTCCTGTCCGGCTATGTGGAGGGCGAGGCGCTCTATATGGCCGCCCCGGTCTCAGGGACTCTCGGCGCGCTCTCGGTACGTCGGGGCGACCGCGTCGAGGCCGGGGCCGCCCTCTTCGCCCTGGACCCCGCCCAGCCGGCGGCGGAGCTGGCCCAGGCGTCGGCGTCGGCCGCCGCCGCCGCCGCGCAGCTCTCCGACGCCCAGAAGGGCCAGCGGCCGGCGGAGCTGGCGGTTCTGGACGCCCATGTCGCCGCCGCCGAGACCCGGGCCCAGGAGGCCCAGGCCAGTCTGCGCCGCATCGCCGCCCTGGCCGAGCAGGGCGTCTATGCGCCGGCCCGGCTCGACGACGCCCGCGCGACGGCCGAGGCCGCCGAGGCGCAGGCGGCCGCGGCCCGCCGGCAGCGGGAAGCCGCCGCCCTGGGGGGCCGCCAGGACCAGGTGCGGGCGGCCGGATTCCGCGTCAGCGAGGCCCAGGCTCAGGTAACCGCGGCCGCCGCCCGGCTGGGTGATCTGGCCCCACGGGCGCCCGCCGCAGCCCGGGTCGAGGAGGTGTTCTATCAGCCCGGCGAATGGGTGCCGGCCAACCAGCCGGTCCTGGCCCTGCTGCCCGACCATCGGGTGAACCTCAGGTTCTTTGTGCCGCAGGCCGAGGTCGCCGCCTACCGGCCCGGCCGCAGCGTGGCCTTCGCCTGCGACGGCTGTCCGCCGGGCCTTAGCGCAACGATCACCTATGTGAGTCCCCGGCCGGAATTCACCCCGCCGGTGATCTACAGTCGCGACGCCCGCGACCGTCTGGTGTTCATGGTGGAAGCCCGCCCCTCGGTCCAGCTCAACCCAGGTCAGCCCGTAGATGTGACCCCCCTGGCCCCTGTAGCGGGAGCCCGGCCGTGACCCTGGCCATCGACGTCTTTGGGCTGAACAAGAGCTTCGGCGACAAGCATGTGGTGCAGGACTTCTCGATCCAGGTGGAGCGCGGCCGCATCTGCGGCTTCCTGGGTCCGAACGGCTCGGGCAAGACGACCACTCTGCGGATGCTGTGCGGCCTGCTCACCCCCGATTCCGGCCGTGGCGAATGCCTGGGCTTCGACATTCTGGCCAAGGCCGCCGAGATCAAGGCCCGCACCGGCTACATGACCCAGAAGTTCTCGCTCTATGAGGACCTGACCATCGCCGAGAATCTGCAGTTCACCGCCCGTGTCCATGGCCTCGATCGGCGGCGCGCCCGCGTAGAAGACGCCTTGCACCGCCTGGGACTGGCCGAGCGTCGCGGGCAGTTGGCCAGCGCCCTGTCAGGCGGCTGGAAGCAGCGCCTGGCCTTGGCCTCAGCCACCCTCCACGAGCCTGAGCTTCTGCTTCTCGACGAACCCACAGCCGGCGTGGATCCCCAGGCGAGGCGCAGTTTCTGGGATGAGATCCATGCCCTGTCGGCCCGCGGCCTCACCGTGCTGGTCTCGACCCACTACATGGACGAAGCCGAGCGCTGCCATGAGATCGCCTATATCAGCTACGGTCGGCTGATCGCCCGCGGCACGGCTGCCGAGGTGGTGGCCAGGGCCCAGATCGTCACCCTGCGGGGAGAGGGTCCAGGCGTCGATCGGCTGGGCGCGGAGATCGACGGCCGGCCCGGCGTCGACAGCGTCGCCCCCTTTGGCGCCGCCCTGCACGTCAGCGGCGTCGACCGCACGGCGCTGAATGCGGCCCTGGAGCCCTGGAAGCGGGCGCCTTTCCGCTGGACGGAGGTGGATCCCACCCTGGAGGACGTCTTCATCAAGCTGATGAAGACCTCGCAGGACAACTTCCATTGACCCTGTCGGCCACGCGGGTCCTGGCTGTCCTGGCCAAGGAGTTCAAGCAGCTCACCCGCGATCGGCTGACCTACGCCATGATGCTGGCGATGCCGGTCATGCAATTGCTGCTGTTCGGCTACGCCATCAACAGCGAGCCCCGCCATCTGCCCACGGCCGTGCTGGCTCAGGAAGACTCCGTCTTCGCCCGGTCCATCCTGGCGAGCCTCGGCAACAGCGACTATTTCGACCTCGTCGCCCAGGCCCGGACGCCCGACGAACTGGACGGCTTGATCCGCCGGGGTGAGGTGATGTTCGCCATCACCATTCCGGGCGACTTCACCCGCCGGGTGATCCGAGGGGACACGGCTCAGATCCTGGTGGAGGTCGACGCCACCGACCCCACCGCCAGTGGGGCAGCGCTGGCGGCCCTGGCCGTCCTCCCCCGAGAGGCCCTGTCCCATGACCTCAGGGATGGGCCCAATCGGGGTTCGGGGGGCTCCGGCGACTTCGAGGTCGTCATTCACCGACGCTACAATCCGGAGTCGATCACCGCCTACAATATCGTGCCTGGCCTGCTGGGGGTCATCCTCTCCATGACGCTGGTCATGATGACCTCGCTCAGCGTCACCCGGGAGATCGAGCGCGGCACGATGGAAAGCCTGCTGGCCACGCCCGTGCAGCCCCTGGAGGTGATGGTGGGCAAGCTTGCGCCCTATGTGCTGGTGGGCGTCATCCAGACCCTGCTGATCCTGGTCCTGGCGGCGACCCTTTTCCAGGTGCCCATGGCCGGCGGCTGGATGGGCCTGGCCCTGGGGGTCGCTCTGTTCATCATCGGCTCCCTGGCGCTGGGCTTCCTGATCTCCACCGTCGCGCGGTCACAGCTCCAGGCCATGCAGATGAGCATGTTCTACATCCTCCCCTCCATCCTGCTGTCAGGCTTCATGTTCCCCTTTGCGGGCATGCCGGCCTGGGCGCAGGCGATCGGGCAGGTCATCCCGGTCACCCACTTCCTCCGCATTGTCCGCGGCGCCCTGCTCAAGGGCCAGGGCCTGCAAGACATGTGGTCTGCGCTTGTCCCCCTGGCCGCCTTCGTCCTGGGGGTCACCGCCCTCGCCATGGTCCGCTATCGCCGGACCCTGGATTAGTTAGGGCTTCCCAGCCGAGCGCTGAAGCATGGCGGAAGGCCCCTCCCATCGAACCGCCGCGCCATCGCTGCCGACCGCCCCGCAAGACCGGCGTCCGGTCAATTCTGCGCCAAGGCCACCTTGTCGGCCGCCTCGGCGGTGACCAGCACAAAGCTGACATTGTCCGGCGCGCCCCGCTCAAGCGCCGCGGCCAGAAGGGTCTCGGCGGCGGCGTCGAGGTCGGCGCGACCCATGAACCCCGCCAGTTCCTCATCTTCGACACAGGCGGTCAGGCCGTCGGAGCAGAGCAGGAAGACATCGCCAGGCCGGATCGGGGCGAACCGGCGTTCCAGGTCGATCTCGGCGGCGGCGCCCACGGCCCGGGTGATGATGTGGGCCTCGGGATGGCGCCTGCGCTCGGCTGCGGAGATCCGGCCATCGTCGATGAGGCTCTGGACCAGACTGTGGTCGCGGGTGATCGGGGCGACCGCGCCATCCCTCAGCAGATAGGCGCGACTGTCCCCAGCCCAGACGCAGGCGAAGTGGCGCTCATGGGCCAGCAGGGCCACCACGGTGGCGCCGCTGGGCGACGCCCCTGGGCCGTCAGCCGACTGAGCGAACAGCTCGGCGTTGACCTCGGACACGGCCCGTACGAGGTCGTTCAGGCGGCCAAAGCCGGATTCCGAGGCGTCCAGGGCGCCGAGCGCCTCGACCACTCGGGCGGCGGCCACGTCCCCCGACCGATGCCCACCCATCCCGTCGGCCACCGCCCACAGGCCGTCGCCAGGATGGTCCAGCAGACGATCCTCATTGAGTACGCGCCGGAGGCCGGCATGGGTCCGTGCGGCCGAACGAAATCGGAGCCGGCCGAGGTCGCGAGCGGGGCTCATGGCCTCAGGCGTCCGTCTTGCCGGCGGCTTGGCGATAGGCCTCGACAAAGGCGTGGCGCAGGGGCCCGCCCGTCGGGTCCTCGGCCGCGGCCAGGGCGGCGTGTCGCTGATTGTGGATCTCCCAACGCAGGGCCTGCTGGCTCTTCAACAGGCTCCCCTGACGGCGGGCCTCGGCGTCGATGCCCTCGGGCGACAAGGTCTGGACCGCCAGATTTGCCGCCGCATTGGCGCCCTGGGCCATGGCGGCCATGTGGCGGCCCAGGTCCTCGAACGAGGCGCGCACCGCCTCCGAGTCCGCCAGGAAGCCGGCGGGCGCCCCGCACAGCAGATCCTGGGCAAGCCGGCGGGTCGGCGTCCATTTGAACGGATTATTGGCCTGGGCGCCCAGGGTCGTGCGGTCGAGCTGCGCCTCGCTCTTCACCCGGGCGCGGTCGGCCATCAGGGTGGCCAGCCCCAGCACCGTCTGCTGATAGATGGCCCCGATGCGGGTCATCAGCTCGTGCGGCTCCTGGCCCGAAAGCGCCGAGGCGTCGAGGCCGGCGCCCTCGCAGAAGGCTTCGATCAACGAGCCGTCGCGGTGCGGCCGGGGCGCGGGCTGGGCGTCGGACCAGTCGCGGGGCACAGGGGTGGGCGCAAGATCGAGGCCGCCGTGCAGAGTGGTCGCATCACCGGACGCCCCCTGAGGCTGGTCGACCAGGATGCTGAGATCCCCCAGCCGGATGCTCTGGCGAGGGCGAAGCTCGACCGGCTCGCGGGCCGGCGCCCGGATTCCACCCTCCAGGAAGGTGCCGTTGGTGCTGCTGTCGGTAAGGAACAGGCGGCCGTCCTCGACCGAAAGGGTGCAGTGGATGCGCGACAGCACGCCCTGCGGGTCCGTCAGCGGCCAATCCGCGGCGGGATCACGCCCCATCGTGGTCTGGCCCTCGGCGATCAGACGAGCCTCGATCTGCTCGAACGGCCGGTCGTGGTGAAAGAGGCGGCAGATGAACATGGCTTAGCCGCTCGCCCGCCAGCTGGGATCGAAGGGCGTGCCCTGGGCCTCTGCGGCCGGGCGGACCGCCGGCTCGCGCGCGGGCGCGGGCGCAGGCATGATCTGGGTGGCGTCCACCGCCTGCGGGCGCCCCGTCGGGCGTTCGGCCGCCAGCAGCCGTTCCTGCAGGGCCGTCGCCAGGCGGTTGAAGCCGTCGAACAGCTCGCCGAACTCGTCCCGGCGGCGGTGGGAGATGCGGAAGTCCAGGTCGCCCATGGCCGCGTCGCGGAGACCCTGCTTGAGTCGGCGGAGCGGCAGGGTCATCAGGCGGGCCATGGTGAAGCTGATCCCGGCCACCACCGCCAGGATGACGGCGGCCAGACCGACCATCAGGTTGCGCGAGGTCGCCGCAGCCGCTTCGAGCTCGGCCTTGCTGATGCTGACCTCGATCAGGCCGAAGGGCTGGTCGGCATAGAGGATCGGATGGACGAAGCGGAAGCCCGGCTGGTCGGCGGCCAGTTCGATGTCCGTGACCACTACGTCGCGGCCCTTATGGACGACGCTTTCGCCGACCGGCGCCTCATAGCGTCGCCCCAGCAGGGACGGGTCGCTGGCGCCGCGGATATAGCCCTCGGCGTCCACCATGGTCATCCAGCGGACCGACTGGTCCTTGGCCGCCGCAGCGATGAAAGCCTGGATCGGCGTCCAGTCGCGCTCGGCCGGCGGGGCGGCGGAATTCTCCACCGCCGGCAGGGCGGCGTTGCTGGCGACGAAGGCCGCGATGGACGAGCCCGAGGCCAGGGCGATCTGCTCCATGGCGCGATACTGGCGGTCGAGGACGGCGTTGATGCTGAAGACCAGAGCGATGGCGGTCACCGCCACCATGGCCAGGGTCAGGCGAACCTGCAGCGGCAGGTAGCGGCCCCGGGCCGCATCGTCGGCGTTGACCGCCTCATGGGCCTTGATCTCCCGTTCGACGGCGCGCTTGAGGTCGGCGCCGTCCACGAAGCGGCGCTCCGGCCGCTTGGCCAGCAGCTTTTCGATGATGAAACGCAGGCCCCCCGCGCAGCCCGGCGCCAGGTCGGTGATCGGGGGCGGATTCTGCTGGGTGATCTGCAGGGCCAGGGTGGCGGCGCTGGAGCCTGAGAAGGCCGCCTTGCCGGTCACCAGTTCATAGAGCACCACGCCCACGGAGAAGAGGTCCGAACGCCCGTCGACCACCTGGCCCAGGGCCTGCTCGGGGCTCATATAGCGCGGCGTGCCCAGCACCTGACCGATCTGGGTCTTCAGGTGCTCCCGGTCGGTCTCGTCACGACTGGCCTCGGCCACCCGGGCGATGCCGAAGTCGAGAATCTTGATCGAGCGGCCGTCGGCGGCCAGCATGATGTTCGAGGGCTTGATGTCCCGGTGCACCACGCCCGACAGGTGAGCGTAGCTCAGGGCGCCGGCCAGTTGCCCGGCGATGGCCAGGACCCGCTCGTCGTCCAGCGGCCCTTCGCGGGCGAGCACGACATCGAGAGGGTCGCCGTCCAGCAGTTCCATGGCGATGTAGGGATAGCCGTCGACCTCGCCCACATCATAGATGGTGACGATGGACGGATGGGCCAGGGCGCCTGCCGCCTTGGCCTCGCGCAGGAAGCGGGCGGCGTATTCCGGGATGCGGCGAAACTCGGGCTTCAGGATCTTGATGGCCAGGACGCGGTCGATACCGGGATCGTGGGCGCGCCAGACCTCGGCCATGGCGCCCTCGCCGATCCGCTCCACCAGTTCATAACGACCGACCAGAGTCATCACCCGATTCCCACTCATCCCGTCGCCATCCTGGCGTTGCTTCGCCGCCGAGACGGCTTAACTTCGCATCAGACCTAGCGTCGTCAGGTTAAGATGAGGTTGGGCGCGGGGAGCTTAAGTCACCGTCGGTTGCTTACAGCGCTCTGAATCCGCACCGCACGCTGCAGATCTCGGGCGATCAGGGCGTTGTCCGGGTCCAGTTGCTGGGCCTGGCGAAGCAGACTGACAGCCTTCTGGACTTCGCCACGGTTAAGCTCCACCAGACCTTGCGCGCGCAACTGGCCGGCCCGAGCCTTGTCCACCGAGGGCTTGACGGGCGCCGGCGCCGGAGCTGGCGCGGCGGGGGTCGGCGCGGCGCGGCGGGGCGCCTGGGCCGGCGCGGCGGCTTCCGGCGGCGACGCCGGTTGCGCCCCGGTCGGATTGGGGATCGGCTTCATCTCGCCCCAGGCGCGACCCGCGGGTTGAGGCGCACTCGTCGCAGGCTCGGTGGGCGCGGTGGCGCAGCCGGCCAGGGCCGCGGACAGGATGGCGGCGACCGCCAGGGTCCGACCAGGACGACGAAGGGGAAGCGCGGTCATAGGGTCAGCTCTTCGGCAGGACGTTTTTGGATGTGAAGATTGGGCGGGCGCTGGGCGGCGACATTCAGCCGGTCTCGCCAGCCATGGTCCGCCGCCAGGGTGAGAAAGTCCTCGCCGCTCAGGGGCTTTGAGAAGTGGTAGCCCTGGAAGACATGGCAGCCCAGTCCGCGCAGACAGGCGACCTCGGCCTCGGTCTCGACTCCCTCGGCCAGCACCAGCAGGTCGAGGCCACGGCCCAGCTCGATCAGGGCGCGGCAGATGGCGCGGCTGTCGCGGCGCTGGTCGATCTGAGCGACGAACTCCCGGTCGATCTTGAGTTTGTCGAAGGGCAGGTTCTTCAGATAGCTCAGGCTGGAATAGCCGCTGCCAAAGTCGTCCACCGCCAGACTGATCCCCATGGCGCGCAACTCGCCGAACAGGCGGTGGGTGCGTTCGGCGTCGGCCATGGTCGCCGTCTCGGTCAGCTCCAGCTCCAGGGCCTCGGCGCCCAGGCCGTGGCGGGCCAGCGTGCGCTCGATCTTGGTCTTCAGGCCGGGATCGAGAAGCTGGCGGGCCGAGAGATTGACCGCTACCCGCATTCCACAGGCGCCCTCGTCGGCCCAGCGGCGCGCCTCACGGCAGGCGGTGTTCAAGACCCACAGGCCATAGCGTTCGCTCAGTCCCAGGGCCTCCACCACGGGGATGAACCGCGCCGGCGACACGGGACCGAGGATCGGATGGTCCCACCGCAACAGGGCTTCGGCGCCCATCATCCGTCCGGCGGCCAGATCGACCACCGGCTGGAAGACCATGGTCAGCTGGTCCTCGGCGATAGCCTGGGCGAGGTCCTGCTCCAGCATGAACTGCTCACGGGCCGTCTCCACCGGCTGCGGGGCCAGCAGACGGATCTCGCCGCCCTCGCCCCCTTCGGGGCGCGACAGAGCCGCAGTGGCGCGAAGCAGCAGCGCCAGACCGTCCTGCCCCTCCCCGGGGAAGGAGACTGCGCTGATCTCGATGGTCGGGGTCAGCCGGCTCCCGTCGATGTCCAATTCGTGCCCCGCCACATAGGCGATGGCCTGAAACTCCGCGCGGGCGGCCTCCAACTCGGCGGCGCCGAACCAGATGGCGAAACAGTCGCGATCCACCTGGGCGACCATGCGGCCGTTCTGGGTGACCGAGACCAGGCGGCGGGCGAACTGCTCGAGCGCGCCATTGGCCAGGGCATGGTCGAAGCCGGCCAGACGGTCGAAGTCCACGAAGCGGATGGCGCCCATCAGGCGGGGCGGGGCGCCGGCCGCGATCTCGGCGGCGATGGTCTCGCAAAGGGGCTCGCGGGTCGGCAGGCCGGTGACCGGGTGAGCATAGGTCGTGCGGTGGTCCAAGGCGTCGAGCCGGGCCGCGGCGATGGCGATGGCCTCGCGCAGGCTTCCGGCCCGCTGGCCAAACACCCGCCCGGCCAGTCGCGCCAGGGCGATCTGCTCGCCCAGGAGGACGCCCAGCAGGGCCAGGGACGCGGTGATCATGGCGACGCCGGCGAAGGACCCCCGTGCGACAAGCCACCCACCAAGGGCGCAGCCGGCCGCCACGGCGGGGAGGCGGGCGGCGCGCAGCAGACCGCCCAGGCCAAACGCCACAGGCGTCCTGGCGCGCGCAAATCCCGCGATCGGCTCGACCCTCAACATGAGGCTGAGCCTAACAAACGGAAGTTAATCGACTTCTTCCGACAGGTGGTTCCTCAACTCCTGGATGAGCGGCCTCGGCGCCTGAACTCGGCCGCGCCATATGGCCCGCGCTGCCGCTTGCCGAGGACCGATTCGAGCCCCACCTTCCAAGTCATGAGTGACCGTCCCTCGGGCGCGGCGCCGTCCCGCCTGGTGGCGGTGCTGGGGCCGACCAACACCGGCAAGACCCACCTGGCCGTCGAGCGCATGCTGGGCCACGCGTCGGGGATGATCGGCCTGCCGCTGCGGCTGTTGGCGCGGGAGATTTATGACCGCATCGTCAAGCTGCGCGGCGCGCGCTCCGTCGCCCTGATCACCGGCGAGGAAAAGATTGTCCCGCCGCGCGCGGTCTATTTCGTCTGCACCGTCGAGGCCATGCCCCTGTCCCGCGAGGTGGAGTTCCTGGCGGTCGACGAGATCCAGCTCTGCGCCGATCCCGAGCGCGGCCACGTCTTCACCCACAGGCTGCTGCACGCCCGGGGCAAGTACGAGACGATGCTGCTGGGCGCCTCGACCATGGCCCCCCTGGTCCGCCGCATGCTGCCCGACGCCGAGATCGTCAGCCGCGAGCGGTTCTCCAACCTGACCTATGCCGGCTCCAAGAAGCTGACCCGCCTGCCCCGGCGCAGCGCCATCGTCGCCTTCTCCGCCGACCAGGTCTACGCCATCGCCGAACTGATCCGCCGCCAGCGCGGCGGGGCGGCCGTGGTCATGGGCTCGCTCAGTCCTCGGACCCGCAACGCCCAGGTGGCGCTCTATCAGTCGGGCGAGGTGGACTTCCTGGTGGCCACCGACGCCATCGGCATGGGCCTGAACATGGATGTCGACCATGTGGCCTTTGCGGGCCTGCGCAAGTTCGACGGCCGCCGTAACCGATGGCTGACCCCGCAGGAGATCGGCCAGATCGCCGGCCGCGCCGGCCGCTTCCGCACCGACGGGACGTTCGGCGTCACCGGCGATTGCGAGGAGATGGACGAGGACCTAGTCGAGGCGGTCGAGAATCACCAGTTCGAGGCCGTCACCGGGGCCGAATGGCGCAACGCCCGCCTGGACTTCGACTCCCTGCCCGACCTGCTGCGCTCGCTGGCCCGCACCCCGGACCGCTCGGGCCTGCGGCTGGCCCAGGAGGCGCTGGACGAGATCACCCTGCGCAAGCTGGCCGGCGATCCCGATGTGGTCGCCCGGGTCCGCGACCGAGCGGCGCTGTTCAAGTTGTGGGACGTCTGCCAGACGCCCGACTTCCGCAAGGTCTCGGCCGAGGAGCATGTGCGCCTTATCCGCGACCTGTTCGACAACCTGACCACCGGACGCCGACGCATCCCCGACGACTGGATCGCCCGCCAGCACAAGCAGCTGGACCGGCCCGAGGGCGAGATCGATGCGCTGGCCCAGCGGCTGTCCTCGGTGCGGACGCTGTCCTATGTCGCCCATCGCCCCGACTGGCTGGTCGATCCCACCGGCTGGCAGGGCAAGCTGCGCCAGCTGGAGGACCGGCTGTCGGACACCCTGCACGAGCGACTGATGGCCCGTTTCGTGGACCGCCGCACCAGCGCGCTCATGCGCGGCTTGAGGGTCCGTCACGAAATGCTGGCCGGGGTGGGCGGCGACGGTGCCGTGACCGTGGAGGGCCAGTATGTGGGCCGGCTGCAGGGCGTCAGCTTCGAGGCCGACCAGGGCGCCTCGGTCCTGGAGACCAAGGCCCTGCGCGCCGCCGCCGTCGCCGCGGTGGGGCCGGAGATCGCGCGGCGGCTCGGCAAGCTGGCGGCCGAGGGCGACGAGGCCTTTGGGCTCAATCCTGACGGGGTGGTCCTGTGGCGCGGCGAGGCGGTGGGCGCCCTCTCTGGCGGCCGCCCCTTTGCGCCGCGGGTGCGGCTGTTTGGCGAACTGGGCGAGGCTGCGGCGCGGGAGCGGGCCCAGCGGCGGCTGGAAGCCTTCCTGGCCGCCGAGGCCGGACGTAGGCTTGCGCCCCTGCGCAAGTTGGACGCCGCGGTGACCGAGGGCCGTATCAAGGGTCTGCCCCGGGGCATCGCCTATCGCCTGCTGGAGCAGGGCGGCGTGCTCGATCGCGCCCATGTCCGCGAGGAGGTCAAGGCGCTCAGCCAGGTGGAGCGCCGGGCCCTGAAGGCGCTGGGCGTGCGGATCGGCGCCTTCAGCCTGTTCATGCCGGGCCTCCTGCGCCCCGACGCCCTGGCCTTCGCCCAGGCGTTTGCGGCCGAGGCCGGCTGGCGGCCGGCCATGGCGGGGCTCTCCGAGCTGCCCGCCGATATCCCGGCCCCCTGGCGCCTGGCCGCCCACGGTCATCGGGCCGTGGCCGGGTTCTCGGTTCCCGTGGCTGGGCTTGAGGATCTGGATGAGCGCCTGCGCGCCGCCCCGCGGGAGGGCGGCGGCGTGCGCCTGCCTGAAGACCTATGGGAGGCGTTGGGCTGGAGCGCTGCGGACGGCGAGGCCATCCTGCGGGCCCTGGACTACGCGCCGGCCGGACCGGCCAAGACCGGCGAGTCCCGCCCCTGGCGGCGACGCAAGCTGGAGGCCAAGCCCCAGAAGACCCCTTCGATCCCGTCCAATTCCCCGTTCGCCGCCCTGGCGGCCTTGAAGACCGCCCCGCCGGCGCCCGCGCCCAAGGCGCAGAGATTCAAGGGCGCGCGCCCCGCCGCGGCTGCAGCCCCGGCCCCAGGTGCGGAGCCGACGCGGCGCAAGCCCCGCAGGCGGCGCCGCAGGTCTCAGCCCGGGGGCGCGGCGTGAAGCCCGAAGCGCCCGAGTCCCCTGACACCTGCCGCATCGACGTCTGGCTCTGGCGGGCGCGGTTCTTCAAGACCCGAACCCTGGCGGCGGCCTTTGTGGAGGGCAAGCGGGTGCGCCTGACGCGGTCGGGCCAGGAGAGCCGCCTGGACAAGCCCTCGCGCAATGTTCGGCCTGGCGATCAGCTGGTCTTCGCCATCGGCGGGCGGGTCACCGCGGTGACCGTCGAGGCCATGGGCGAACGGCGCGGCCCGCCGGCCGAGGCCCGCACCCTCTATTCACCCTTGCAGATATACTGAGCAGCATCACGTGCGCAGACGCGCTATGGCCTCAGGTTGACAAGGCGCCCCAGCGCCGTGAAAAACCCGCGCCTCTAACACCCCCGCGTCCCCCTTTGGCCGCGACCGGAGCTATTGTCCCGATGACCTATATCGTCATGGATCCCTGCATCAAATGTAAGTTCATGGACTGCGTGGAGGTGTGTCCGGTGGACTGCTTCTACGAAGGCGAGAACTTCCTGGCCATCAATCCGGACGAGTGCATCGACTGCGGGGTCTGTGAGCCGGAGTGCCCGGTGGACGCCATCAAGCCTGACACCGAGGATGATCCGGATGGCAAGTGGCTGAAGCTGAATTCGGAATATTCGCGGGTCTGGCCGAACATCACGGTCAAGGGCGACCCCCCCGCCGACGCTGAAGCTTTTGAGCGCGAAACCGGCAAACTGGAGAAGTACTTCAGCGAGAAGCCTGGCCGCGGCTCCTGACCCGAGGCGGCGCCTGACCCTGCAGGTTCGGCGCCAAGCCTTTCTTTCGGCTCGATTTTATGGTATCGTCATACTCGACGTGGAGGTAAGCGGCTGTCGCTTGCCCCGTCGATGAACAGAAGAGCCGTCGCCGGCCGATAACGCCCGCCCAGGGCGAGGGTGTCTAAAGAGGTCTACTCCGTTCCCAGGATCGCCGTCCTTCGCGCACCCGCCGCGTTGTGGATCGGTTCGTCCCTGTGAGCGGCGTTTTCCTGACTCCGGATCGGCATCGCGGCGCATTTTGAAGGGTCTCGCAATGAGCAAGAACGGTCTGGACTTCCAGGTTGGCGATCATGTCGTCTATCCGGCGCACGGCGTCGGCCAGGTGCAGGCGATCGAGACCCAGGACGTCGCCGGTCTTTCGCTTGAAGTCTATGTGATCACCTTCGACCACGAGAAGATGACCCTGCGCGTGCCCACCGGCAAGGCGCGCAGCTCGGGCCTCCGCTCCCTGGCCGAAGGCGACGTGGTCAGCCAGGCGCTGAACACCCTGAAGGGCCGCGCCCGCGTCAAGCGCACCATGTGGAGCCGCCGCGCCCAGGAATACGAAGCCAAGATCAATTCCGGCGACCTGATCTCCATCGCCGAGGTGGTCCGCGACCTGCACCGCGCCGAGAACCAGCCGGAACAGTCCTATTCCGAGCGTCAGCTCTATGAATCGGCGCTCGACCGCATGGCCCGGGAAGTGGCCGCCATCGAGCAGATCGACCGCGACGCCGCCATCGTCATGCTGAACAAGTCGCTGCTTGTGAAGGCCTCGGCCGCCGCCTGAGCCTGCGCGCTCCAGACGATCAAGACGCCCGGCCTAAGCGCCGGGCGTTTTTCGTTGGCCTCAAGGGGGCTTGGCGCCGCCCCCCGCCCCATGGCATCGCTCCAGCCCAAGCCGGCCCGGTAGCTCAGCAGGACAGAGCAGCGGTTTCCTAAACCGAAGGTCAGGGGTTCGAGTCCCTTCCGGGCCGCCATGGGTGTGTCGCTGCAAACTAAAAATGCCGCGTTTCCCGGTTAAGGCTGCCGCACCGGCCGTTCAGCTGATGACCGACCAAACACCACCGGTGGGGTGGCCGGCAAACAACACCAAATGTCATCGGCGGACCTATCGCTGGTAAGCTCCACCGGCATTTGTGCTGCCATGCATTTCCCTGGCCTCTATCACGGCACCCTCGCACCAAGTCACGATGATCCAATGCGCCTGGAACAACTCGTCGAGGTGCACATCAATCCCACCGAATGGCCTCCCGTCTCTGCTGCTGGGGTAGCGGAAGCGGTCCGCGAACGGGTCGAACGATTGGACCAGATCGATCATGACGGTGACATCCCGCGCCAGATCGTCGTCGTCGGTATGGCCTAGCGTGGCGCGCACCTTGAGAAGCTGGGCAAATAGCTTCCTCAGGTCGTGGCCGAGTTTCCTATCGAGCCCGCCTCCGAGTTCAGAGATCGACGCCTTCAGGGCTAGCTCTACGCTCTGGCGCCACAGAGACAAAAGAGGTCTGAGCAGAAGGCCGGAGCGATCCGCGAGAGCTTGATCCCACATAGCCTCGAAGCCGCGCTGATAGCTGTAGGAAAGCATGTCCCACGAGCCCGCGCTCATGTCGTCTGGCACGGCCCTCACGAAGCCGGCCAGCCGCGGCTGAGTGTCCAGAATCTGATCGACCAATTCGTCCCGACGCTGCATCGACATGTCAGGCGCTGCGCGTAATGAAGCGAGCCCGCTCAAGCAGCTCGTCGTAGGTCACGATGTCGATGCCGCGGCATTCGCGCCGGAACAGCTCGAAGGTATCAGCCATCACCGTGGCGTCCCTGGAATTCTCCGCCCTCGCGAACTCAGCCTTGGAGCCGATGACCAGAATGCTCCGGGCGTTACGCGTCCGCGCCTCCAGCTTCTCCGTGCCGTCCTTCTTGTAGTGCTCGCCCGCCTGCGAGAACGACAGCCATTCCGCCTTCTGCTCAAGAATCTGCGACACAGCGCCAGTGAACTCGCTGCTGAACGCCCAAGTGCCCGCGCGGCCGCTGCGCCGCCGTTGGAATATAGGTGTTCCAGGCGTCTTAATTTCCACTAGAACAGTGTAGTCCGTGAAGGTCATTAGGAAGTCAGTTATCGGCTGGTTGCGGTTATCGGCACCTCCGCCACCAACCTTCATTTCACGGTCGAACAGGCCCATCACACGGTAGTCAAGGCCATAGCCGAACACCCACGACTGGCGCTCGAAGAAATCTTGCCAGTCAGCCTCGCGCCATGTGTCCTCGCCCATCTGCCGCTCAAACGCCTCCAGGCCTTGCTTACGACCCAGAACTAGGTTGACCTCGTCCGCCGTCAGAGTGGCCTGAAGCGCACGAAGAAGGTCGCGGCGCTTCGCCTCAGTCATTCCCCGGACGCGCTCGACGATGTCCCGATCTGAGGCGTCGATGATCGTCTTTGGACCTGCCTGGGTAGAGATGTCCTGAACCTCAAACCGATCACGGTTTGAAAGGTCGATGAACTCAATCTGCGAGAGGAAGGCCAGCAGCCGATCGAACTCATCGGCGCGGAACGTAAACTCGTCCTTCGCATATCCCTCATACCATTCCCCGCTGCGGGACCGGAAAGTCTGGAATGAGAGCCGCTTGACGCGCTGATCGTCCTGCGTGACCAGGGCCGTTACCTGCGTCTTTCGCGTATTGCCCGTGAGGCGAAGGCAGAGCGTCCCCTGGATTTCCCCCAGAAGCACACTGTCGCTCCCTTCGAGGACCATCCGCACATTGCGCAGTTCCTCTGGGTTCTGCGCCTGGAAGCTGAATACCTTCGAGATGTAGGTCTTCCCCTGCTTGCGCAACCGAAAGTAACTGTGGTCGTCGTCAGACATGCCCCGCCCCATTCGTCCGCAGACCTTAGGCCCTAGTAGCCCGCTCGGCGAGCTTCAGCGGCGACTTGACGAGAAGAGCGCCTCAGCTTCGCCGCAAACTGGCACTGAGCCTTGGCGCCTAGCCCAGATCTTGCGCTCGCGCGGCAGGCGTGGAGCCAGCCCGATCCAGCACCCACACCGGCAGGTCGGCGACCAGGTCAAAGCCGAGGCTCGCATAGAGCGGCCGGCCGGCTTCGGTGGCGCCCAGGTGGAAGCGCGCCACGCCGCGGCGCCGGTAGTCATCGATCACGTGAGTGAGCAGGGCGCGTCCCATGCCCTGGCCCTGTCGCTCAGGCGGCGTGGCCATGAGCGTGACGCCGGCCGTATCGCCCGTCAGGGTCAGCGAGACGGTGCAGACCGGGCTGTCTTCGTCCCAGGCGACATAGGTCTCCACGCCTGAGGTCGGGGTGATGCTGACCTCGATACACCGGGCGATGACGTCGCGGGGCTCATCGAAGGCGGCGGCGATCAGGTCGCCCGCGACACCGACCAGCTCCGGGCCAAGCGCGCGAACAACCTTGATCGTACGGGTCGGTTGAACCGCGACGTCAGGGCGAAGCACCATGAGTGGGGCCGCGCCGACGCCGGAGAGGCCAAGCTGCGTCGCGCGCGGCGTCAGGGCCTCCGCGACCGCGGGCGTCATGAGCGCCACGAGCGGCCGATCTCGTTCCCTCGCCCGCGCTACGGACCGAACGAGGAAGCCGGCGACATCGGCGTCGGCCCCCAGGATCAGGCGATTATGATCGGCAGAGATTTCATCGGTCAGGGCCAGGATGCAGCGCCGGGTCATGTGGAGTTCTGCGCCGGGCGCTGAGCACATCTGCATGGAGAGCGCGCGCACGCAGAGTTCAACCAACTCGTCGGTCTCATTCACCCGTGTGGCCCCCGCGCGTCCTCACGCCTCCCCGGAGCTTCCGGGCGCGTCGGTCTTCAGGAAGGCCGCCGTCGCCTCGATGGCCTCCACCAGGCCCATCCGCTGGATCTCGACGCCGGGGGGCAGGCTGGAGAACAGGCGGGTCGGCGCCGCGGCGTCCAGCATGACGAAGACCCCCCTGTCGTCGGCCCGGCGGATCAGGCGGCCAAAGGCCTGGGCGATGCGGCCCCGCGCAATGGAGTCGTCGTAGCCCTTGCCGCCGAAGCGAACCCGGCGGGCCTTGTGCAGGATGTCGGGCCTGGGCCACGGCACCCGGTCGAAGACCAGCAGGCGCAGGGACCGGCCCGGCACGTCGACCCCGTCGCGGACGGCGTCGGTGCCCAGCAGGCAGGCGTCCTCCTCGGCGCGGAAGATGTCCACCAGGGCGCCGACCTCGAGCGCGTCCACATGCTGGGCGTAGAGGGCCAGGCCCTTGTCGGCCAGGGGGGCGGCGATGCGTTCGTGCACCGCACGCAGGCGGCGGATGGCGGTGAACAGGCCAAGGCCGCCGCCGCCGGCCGCCAGGAACAGCTCGCGCATGGCCGCGGCCACCTGGCGGGGATCGTCCTTGCCCACATCGGTGACCACGAAGGCCCGGGCGTTGGCGGCGTAATCGAAGGGCGAGGCGAGCTTGAGGGTCTTGGGCCGGTCGGGCAGGCGGGCCGCGCCCGTGCGCATCTCGGCCAGCGCAAAGGGATCATCCAGGCCCGGATCGGCCAGGGTGGCGCTGGTCACCAGCACCCCGTGGGCCGGCGCGATGACGGCGTTGGTCAGGGGTTCGGTGGGATCGACCCAGTGCCGGCGGCACGCGGCGTCCACCACCCGGCCATAGAGGAAGGTGGCGTCGAACCAGTCGACGAAGTCCGGATCGTCCTCGGCGTCCTCGTCGATGGCCCGCAGCATGGAGCGCCAGGCCGGCAGGGTCATCCGCGCCCGGCGATCCAGCCCCCGCAGCGCCCCTTCGATCCGCGCCCGCTCGCTTGGGCCCAGCGTCGCGGCCTCGGCGTCCAGCAGGTCTTCCAGGTGACGGGCCAGCGCCAGCAGGGGCGCCTCGATGCGGGCGAGCGCCGCAGCCGCCTCCCGGGCGGTGTCGCGCACCAGGTCCAGCGCAGGCCGCGCGGCGCACTCCATGCCCACCTCGGACGGCGCGGCCCGGGCGCGCAGCTGCTCCAGCACGGCGACCAGGAAGGCCTCGATGGCGCCGATCGGGTTCACCTCGCCGGTGGCCGGCGCGATGCGGCCGGACCAGCCCTCGCCCGGCAAGGCGGCGGCGGCCTGAAGGGCCGCCAGCAGGGCGCGCTTGGCCTCGTCGGCGTCGCCCAGCACATCCATCAGCCGGGCCTCCAGCCCCCGTCCGCGGCGGCCCCGGCCCTCAGGCCCCCGTAGCCAGCGACGCAGTTCGGCCGATTCGGCTCCGGAGATGGCGGCCGAAAAGGCGCTGTCGGCGGCCTCGAACAGATGGTGGCCCTCGTCGAACACCAGGCGCTTCAGATGCGCGGTCTCGCTATCGGCCTTGGAGCCCCGCGCGGCGCGGGCGCCATCAAAGGCCGCCTGGGTCAAAACGAGCGCATGGTTGGCGATCACCAGGTCGGCGCGGCGCGAGCCGCGGATGGCCTTCTCCACGAAACAGGTCCGGTAGTGCGGGCAGCCGGCGTGCACGCACTCGCCCCGGCGATCCACCAGGTTGGCGGCCGAGGCCTGCATCGGGGTGGGCAGGCCAAACAGGGTCGGCAGCCAGGCGGGGAAGTCGCCGCCGGTCATGTCCCCGTCCCGGCTCGCCCGGGCCCAGCGGGCGGCCAGGGCCAGGCCCACCAGATCGCCATTGCCCAGCTGGGCGGCGTTGACCGCATCCTGCAGGTTCAGGAGGCAGAGATAGTTCTCCCGACCCTTTCGGACCACGGCCTTGCGGGCGCGGGTCTTCTCGTCGGGATAGATGGCGTGGCTCTCGCGCTCGATCTGCCGCTGCAGGGCGCGGGTATAGGTCGAGACCCAGACCGCCGGCCCATTGGCCTCGGCCCACAGCGAGGCGGGCGCCAGATAGCCCATGGTCTTGCCAATGCCGGTGCCGGCCTCGGCCAGCATCATGCGCGGCTCGCCCTCCTTGTCCCGGGGCTGGAAGGCGTAGGCGGCCTCGGTGGCGAACTCCGCCTGGGCCGGGCGGGCCTCGTCGAGACCGGCCCTATGCAACAGCTCCGACAGCCGCTGGGCGGCCTCAGGGCCTGCGATGGGACGGGAGCCCGCCTCGCCGGGCGGCGCCTGATCCTCCCATTCGGGAATGCGGCTCCAGACGTCGAGGCCCGAGCCGCGAAAGGCGTTGCCCACCGGGGCTGAGCGCAGGGCGCCGATCACCGCCGCCCCCCAGGCCCAGCCGCCCCGGGCCAGGGTCTCGGCCTGGGCCAGCGCCTCTTCCCGATTGGGCTGCGGCGTGCGCGCCAGCTCCTCCAGCAGCAGCAGGCAGGCCTGGCGCAGGGCGCGGGCCTGGGCCGGCGCGCCCTTGGGCTCGGGCAGGCCCAGCGTCTGGGCGAGCCCCGCAGCCGAGGGCGCGCAGAACTTCGCCGGCCGCACGAAGGCGAACAGCTCCAGGGCGTCGAAGGTCCGCGGGCTCCGCGGCGGCGGATGCAGGGCCAGCCGCCTCGCCGTCATGGCCGCATGGGCCACCAGGACCGGGCCGCGCTCGAACAGGTCCCGGGCGTCGGGCGCGCGCAGAACCTCGGCCCGCTCGGCGTCGGCCGCGCCGGCGCGGGGTCCCGGCAGGACCACCAGGGCAGGCGCCAGATCAAGGGCGGGGGAAAGCGCGTTCACGGCTGCGACTCCTAACGGGATTTGGGTAGTGGGTCAGTTTGAATTTGGACGGGCTTGACCACCGCTTACGCGCGCAGGGGGGAGCCGCTATAGTGGCGAGATGGAATATCTCGTAACCGCCGAGTTCATGGATCGCACAGAGCGCGTGGGCGCGCCGACACCCAACCTTGCCTATGCGGCGGGGCTTGAGTTCGAAAAGAACGCTGCGAGAAACGTGACCATCCTGACGCCTAAAGGGGTCGTCTTGAACGTCACCGATTTCTGGCGAGCCATGTCCACGGGAGCGCCGGTCTGATGCCGAATCCGAAACGCCCGCGCGACGCCAATGAATTGGCGAGGCTGATTGTAGACATTGCCACCGGCGAAGAGCCGGAACGCAAAGCGCCCGAGCTGTCCCCTATGGGTGAACTCGGGCGGTCTGGCGGCTTGAAGGGTGGTAAGGCGCGCGCAGAATCCCTGACGCCAGAGCAGCGGTCTGAGATCGCCAGGAAGGCCGCCGCGAAGCGTTGGGCGAAAGACTAGAACGGAATTTCGTCGTCTAGATCGTCGGACTCAGCGCTGGGCCTCATCGTGCCAACAGTTTGTTGAAAGGTTGCAGGTCGCTCACGCTTCCTAACGGCTGCCGGCGAAGAGAACTGGCCCCACGTGTCGTCGTCAGCGCGAGGGCTCGACGAAGGCGTTGCACTCGCTGCGCGATATCTTCCCGCCTCAAGCGCCACTAGCTCGCTGTCGTTCTTCGCCTGCCAGACCTGAGAGCGCAGCGTATTGCGCTTGACCGTGAAGCCCTCCGCCGCCGCCGCGTCGATCATCTGGTCAAGCGTGAGCCCCTCTGGACCAGCGTTGGCGATAGCCTCCATGACCACGCCAAATGCGCCGCTGCGCGGTTGATCGGGGCCGGACCGGCGAGTTTGTCCGACCTGCCGGTTTTTGGCGCTCAGGTACTCTTTGAGTGTCTTATCGAGCGCGTCGGCTTCGGCGCGAAGGCGCGCGATCCGGTCGCGGGTGAACTCTTCGAAGTCGTCCATGGTCGGCTATCCACGTCCGTTGGTGTTCATGGCTTATGCTCCGAGATCGTTGGTCCGTCAACGACCGTTGCGCTTGTCGGCGTATAGGACGCGCACACGGTTGACGGCGACAAGCGCCGAGCGCATAACAGACAAAGCTGGGCGATTCCCGAAGGGACCGTCCAGCGCTGACATTGCAAAGAAAAGGAGGGCTTGCGGTGCGTTACCGGCCCGTTTTGTTGGACTGATCACCGGGCTTGGTGTCGAGGGGTAGCCGCCCCTCGGCGCCTCGCCTGGTGCCCCGTCCGATGCGCCCAGGTAGCTCAATGGGACAGAGCGCCGCCCTGCTAAGGCGGAGGTTCCGGGTCCGAATCCGGCCTGGGTGCCATCGGAATATCCCCCCAAATGATAACGTTGTCAAACTCTTTTCCCTTCTGGGACAAGGGCTTGAGATGACTCATCTTTAAACTGACCCTTATGCTTGACCGATATGCGTCATGCGTTATATGGTTGAGCCATGAACAAGCTCTCACAAGCTCAACGCGCCCAAATCCTCCATCTGCTGTGTGAGGGCATGTCGATCCGCGCCGTGACGCGCCTGACGGGAGCCAGCAAGAACACGGTGGCGAAGCTGCTGAACGACGCGGGCGCGGCCCTTGGCGCCTATCAGGACGCGGTTCTGCGCGATCTGAAATGCGAGCGCGTCCAGGTGGATGAAATCTGGTCCTTCACCTACGCCAAGCAGAAGAACGTCGCCAAGGCGAAGGCAGCCCCTGAGGTCGCGGGCGATACTTGGACTTGGACCGCGATCTGCGCTGACACAAAGCTGGTCTTCGGCGTCCTGGTCGGCGGTCGCGATGCCGAGTATGCAGCGGAGTTTCTAAGCGACGTGCGTAGCCGTCTCGCCAATCGCGTCCAGCTCACCTCGGACGGCCACAAGGCCTATCTCCAGGGTGCCAAGGACGCCTTCGACGGTGACGTTGATTACGCCCAGCTCGTGAAGATCTACGGGAGCGCGCCGGGGGCCAACGGGGCAACGGGCCGTTACAGCCCCGCCGCTCTCACGGGCACGCAGAAGACCCGCATCACCGGCTCGCCGGACATGGCGCACGTCTCCACGTCTTTTGTGGAGCGTCAGAACCTCACCATGCGGATGCACATGCGTCGGTTCACTCGCCTGACCAACGGCTTCTCAAAGAAGATCGAAAGCCATGTCAACGCGATCAGCCTTCACTTCGCCTATTACAACTTCGTCCGCATTCATAAGACGCTGCGCGTGACGCCCGCCATGGCCGCTGGCGTAACGGATCGACTGTGGGAGATGGCTGATCTTGTAGCTATTGTGGAGGCTGCGGAGGCAGCGCCCGCGAAGCGGGGCCGATACAAGACCAAGGCAGGCCAGGGGTAACCCTGGCGCCGTTAATGTACAGCTATTGCCCCCGCATCGATTACCTTCGATGCCGGCAGGAGCATCCGAGGCCCAAGCGCGGCGGCCCCGAATTTTACAAATTCAAGCTTCTCGTAGAACATCTCGGTTGGAACATCTATAGGTTTGAGCGTTATCGCGGGAATACCCGTCAACGCAACCAGTTCAGTTAATACACTCAGAACTCGACCCATTACTATTGTGCCCAATCCGCAGTCTTGCAGATCAGACCGCACGGCGATCCACTCTAGCCGCAAGGAGGGGAAGTAGTGTCCGGAATTCGGCATAAAGGTGTCTATCAGCGCCCACCGATCAGTCAGGCGCTCAGCTACGACCGCTAGCGCGTAGAAGGCGACTGGCGTTTGATCGTCTGGAGCGTGGACTGTAGTCACCCGACACCTGTGGCGGGCATGGTGACCGCTGGCTTTTTCTTTGAACCAGCGATCAACCGTGTCCTGACCACAGGAGAAGCTCGCCGTGGCACACTCCGCTGAAAACGGCGAATAGCTCAGATCCGCCGGATCAAACGGCAGCACTACGGATTGGGCTTCTTCTGCGTGTCCGCGTAGGCCTTCATCACCCGAACCAGGTCCGGCGTGGGTCGAGACGAATTGCGATACGCCTTCGCGACAAACGCGTCCAAGGACGCCGTTCTGGGTTCAGTAGCGCGACCCAAGCGTCTTAGATCAATTGCTGCCACTACAACCTCCTTTCGCGTAAAACAGGCCAGCGGCCAAAATGGCCAGACTGGCCCAACAGGCCGAAAGTCGTCTTTGTTCCGGCCCTGTCAAGGGTTCTGATATTGACACCGGGCGCGATTCATGGCACGAGCAAACGCTCTCTACGTTTGATCGCTTGCCCGCGCCGGGCTGGCGATAACGTTATCACTGATATCCCGACATTGTAGCAGAAACGCCGCGAATTGCAGGCGCAGCGCGACTCCGCGCGTGGTCAAGCCTCGTCCAATTGAGGGCGAATTCAAACTGACCCACTACCGGGATTTGCCGTGAAACGGAACGGGAACATGCTATGAGACGGCTCGATGGCTGAAGACGCCGCCCTCCCCGCAGAGCTGTTGCCGGCCGCCTTCGCCGACTGGTTCGCCACGCGCGGCTGGGCGCCCAGGGCCCATCAGCTGGAAATGGTCGCCCGGGCGCGGGCCGGCCGCGACGCCCTGCTGATCGCGCCCACCGGCGGGGGCAAGACGCTGGCTGGCTTCCTGCCCAGCCTGATCGAGCTGGCGCAGCGGCCGCCGGCCAATACGCCGCGGGGCATCCACACCCTCTACATCTCGCCACTCAAGGCCCTGGCGGTGGATGTGGAGCGCAACCTGGCCACGCCGATCCGCGAGATGGGCCTGTCCATCGTGGCGGAATCCCGCACCGGCGACACCGGCGCGGCGCGGCGTCAGCGCCAGCGGGTCAAGCCGCCGGACATCCTGCTGACCACGCCCGAGCAGCTGGCCCTGTTCTGCGCCTGGGAAGGGGCGCGGGCCTATTTCGAGGACCTGTCCTGCATCATCCTCGATGAGATCCACACCCTACATTCCACCAAGCGGGGCGACCTGCTGGCGCTCGACATCGCCCGCCTGCAGACCTTCAGCCCCAACCTGCGCCGAGTGGGCCTGTCGGCGACGGTGGATGATCCCGACGTCATCCGCCGCTGGATGGGCTTTCACCCGGGCGGCGGGGACGGCGCCGCGCCTGCCGTCGATCTGGTGCTCGGTCCGGCCGGGACGCCACCGATCGTCGAGGTGCTGCTGTCCGAAGGACGCGTGCCCTGGGCCGGACACACCGCCCAGCACGCCATGGCCGAGGTCTATGAGGTCATCAAGAAGGCCCGTACGGCGCTGGTTTTCGTCAATACGCGCTTTCAGGCCGAGTTCGCCTTTCAGGAGCTGTGGCGGCTGAACGAGGACGCCCTGCCCATCGCGCTGCATCACGGCTCGCTGGCCGCCGAGCAGCGGCGCCGCGTGGAGGCGGCCATGGCGCGGGGCGAACTGAGGGCCGTGGTCTGCACCTCCACCCTCGATCTCGGCATCGACTGGGGCGATGTGGACTTGGTGATCCAGCTCGCCTCGCCCAAGGGCGCCTCGCGGATGGTGCAGCGGATCGGCCGGGCCAACCACCGGATGGATGAGGCCAGCCGCGCCCTCTTCGTGCCGGCCAACCGCTTCGAGATGCTGGAGTGCCAGGCCGCCCGCGAGGCCATCGCCGAGAACCGCTTCGACGGCGATCCGCCGAGGGTCGGCGCCCTGGATATCCTGGCCCAGCATGTCATGGGCTGCGCCTGCTCCGAACCCTTCGACGCGCTGGCCCTCTATGACGAGATCCGCACCTGCGGCCCCTATCGGGCGCTGGCCTGGGAGGACTTCGAGCAGGTGGTCGATTTCGTCTCCACCGGCGGCTATGCGCTTAGGGCCTATGACCGGTTCCGGCGCATCGTGAAGGGCCAGGACGGGCTGTGGCGGGCGCGCAACGCCGACACCATCCTGCGCCATCGGCTGAATGTGGGAGCCATCCTCTCGCCCGCCGTGCTCAGCGTCCGGATCGCCGGCCGCGGGGGCCGCGCCGGGCGAAAGGTGGGCGAGGTGGAGGAAGGCTATCTGGAGGCCCTGGAGCCCGGCGACACCTTCATCTTCGCCGGCCAGGTCTGGCGGCTGATGGGGGTGACCGCCCTCGATGTGCTGGTGACGCCGGCGCCGGCCAGCGACCCGAAGATGCCCTCCTGGGGCGGGTCGAAATTCGCCCTGTCCACCTTCCTCGCCAAGCGGGTGCGCGAGCTGATGTTCGACCAGAGCCACTGGTCGGTGCTGCCCGGCGATGTGCGCGAATGGCTGGAGCTGCAGCGGGACCGCTCGCTGATCCCGGCCGAGGACGAGATGCTGGTGGAGACCTTTCCCCGGGGCAAACGCCACTTCATGGTCTGCTACCCGTTCGAGGGCAGGCTGGCCCACACCACGCTCGCCATGCTGATGACCCGGCGGCTGGAGCGGATGGGGGCGGCGCCCCTGGGCTTTGTCTGCAACGACTATGCCCTGGCGGTCTGGTCCCTCAACCCCATGGATGGGGTCGATCTGGACGCCCTGTTCGCCCAGGACATGCTGGGGGATGATCTCGAGGACTGGCTGGCCGAGAGCTACATGATGAAGCGCGCATTCAAGGGCTGCGCCATCCTGGCCGGCCTGATCGAGCGGCGCTTCCCCGGGGCCGAGAAATCCGGGCGGCAGGTCACCTTCTCGGCCGACCTCGTCTATGACGTGCTGCGCCGGCACGAACCCGATCACCTGTTGTTGCGCTGCGCCCGGGAGGATGCGGCCACCGGCCTTATCGACGTGGCCCGCGTGGGCCATATGCTGGCCCGCATCCAGGGCAAGATTCGCCACGCCGTCCTCGACCACCTCTCGCCCTTTTCGGTCCCCATGCTGCTGGAGATCGGCAAGGAGCGGGTGCCCGGAGCGGCCGGCGAGATGATCCTGGCCGAAGCCGCCGAAGACCTGATCGCCGAAGCCAGCTCATGACCGCCCTCGCCCGCAAACCTGCCCCCGCCCCCTACGTCTTCGCCCAGAGCCCGTGTGGCGGGCTGGAGATGGAGGTCATGGGCGCGGCCCTGCGCATGCGGGCGTCCGGCGCCCTGTTCGATCTTGCGCACCAAGCTTTGATCGTCGCCGACCTGCACTTCGAGAAGGGCTCGGCCTATGGCATGCGCGGCCAGTTCCTGCCGCCCTACGACACCCGCGACACCCTCGATCGCCTGGAGGCCGAGGTGACGGCCCTTGAGCCGAAGGTGGTGATCTTCCTGGGCGACAGCTTCCACGACGGCCGAGCCGAGGATCGCCTGTCGCCGGACGACGCCGCAAGGCTGGTGGCGCTGGCGCAGGGCCGCACCCTGATCTGGCTAGTGGGAAACCACGACGCCGACGGCCCCCGCCGCCTGCCCGGCCAGGTGGTCGACACCATGGCCCTGGGCCCGCTGAACCTGCGCCACGAACCCGAGCCCGGCGAGCAGCCCGGCGAGCTCTCCGGCCACCTGCATCCCTGTGCGCGGGTGAGTTCAGGCCGCGGCACGGTGCGCCGGCGGTGTTTCGCCACCGACGGAACGCGGATGATCCTGCCGGCCTTTGGCGCCTATGCCGGCGGCCTGAACCTGAAGGACGCGGCGTTTGCGGGGCTGTTCGGGCGCCCGCCGCTGGCCGGGGCGCTGGGCCGCGACCGTGTGCACGCGGTGGGCTGGCGCTCGCTGACCGGCGACTGACACGATCTCAGCGCCGGCGGAAGACCACCGAGGCCAGCCAGCCGGAGGTCAGGGCGATGAGCACCGAGACGATCCCGTAGAGCCAGGGATGCTGATTGGCGAACACGAAGAGCCAGCGTTCCAGGCCGGCCTTCTCCACGGTGATGGTCCTCGCCCGGCGGGAAACCGGCTCCCCGTCCTGGAACAGGATGATCTCGGTCTGGTACTCGCCGATAGGGGCCGAGGTGGGCAGGTCGATCTCGGCCCGGAACAGGCCCCGGTCCACGAACCGCACCCCTTCGTGATCGGTGGCGTAGAGGCTGGCCTTCTCCTTCAGGCGGATCACCGCCCGTCGCCATTCGAGATAGTCGCCGCCCAGGCGGCTGACCACCACGTCGCGCACCCCGTAGCGGGTTTCGATCCGCTCTTCCTCCGGGGCGTTCATGGGCAGGTGGTCAATGCCGGCGCCCAGCCGGCGCAGAGTCGAGAAACTGGCGATCTCGGTGAGGGGTCGTGACGAGGCGGCCATGTAGAAGCCGGGCGCGCCTTCGAAGACCACCGGCCGGGAATTGATCCAGAGGCCGGCCACCCGCACCTTGCGTGCGATCCGGATCGGCTGGTCAGGGCCGCGGACAATGACCACCACGTCGGAGGGCCGCGTCTCGGGGTCGAACACCGCCCCATAGAGCACGATCTGCGCGCCGGAAAAGGCCGAGGTCACCCGGACATTGGCGTCGGTCAGCGCAGCCGAAACCGAGGGACCGGGCTCGGGCACGAACACGTCGGGGGGCGGAATGGCGGGCGTGACCACTATTCCCCTCCCCCGACCAGGATGAAGGGGTCCTCAGGGTTGATGAACAGCACCAGGCCCATCTGCAGGCCCATGATCAGCACGATCAGGCCCAGAACGGCGCGCAGCTCCTCGGCGCGGAACCGGGAGGAGGCCCTGGCCCCGAACTGGGCGCCCAGGACGCCGCCGAGCAGCAACAGGGTGGCCAGGACGATATCCACCGACTGGTTGCGCCCGGCCTGCAGGACGCTGGCCAGCGAGGTGGTGATGATGATCTGGAACAGGCTGGTGCCCACCACCACGCCAGCGGGCATGCGCAGGATGTAGACCATCGCCGGCACCAGGATGAAGCCGCCGCCCACCCCCATGATCGCCGAGAGAATGCCGACGAAAACCCCCAGGATCACCGGCGGAATGATGCTGATATAGAGGCGCGAGCGAGGGAAGCGGACCTTGAAGGGCAGGCCGTACAGCCAGACGGGGCGGCGGTCGCGGCGCTTGGTGGTCGTCTGGCCCCGGCGCTGGCGCAGCACCGAGCCGACCGACTCCACCAGCATCAGCCCGCCGATGAGGCCGAGGAAGATCAGGTAGGAGAGCGAGACCACAAGATCGGCCTGGCCCAGCAGGCGCAGCCAGCGGAACACCTCCACGCCCAGCAATGCGCCCACCGCCCCGCCGGCCGCCAGGACGCCGCCCATGCGGAAGTCCACCTGTCGCTTGCGGCTGTAGGAGATGACGCTGGAGGCCGAAGAGGCGGCGACGTGATTGGCCTCGCTGGCCACCGCGACCACCGGCGGGATGCCCATCCACAGGAGGATCGGCGTCATCAGGAAACCGCCGCCGATGCCGAACAGGCCGGAGATGAACCCTACAACCGCCCCGAGCAGCACGAGAATCCCGGCGTTCACCGAGACCTCTGCTATGGGCAGGTAGATATCCACGCCTTTAGCGCCTCACATACGAACAATGGCGCAGCGCGCCCGGCAGGTCGGACCGACGCGTTCGCCTCAACGCGTGAAGACAGAAAGCTTCGAAACCGTCGTCGTGTCGAGGGCGCCCGTGGCGGCCATGCCTTGATCGCGCTGATAGGCCGCCACCGCAAGACGCAGGGCCGGAGAGGCCACGCCATCCATGGGGCCTTGATAATAGCCGAGGCGCGAAAGGGCCCGCTGCGCGGTCTGGACGGACGCCGGGGCGGCGCCCGCTGGGGCCGCAGCGCTGGCCGTGGCCGTTGGCGCCGTGGGCTTGAAGGCGCTGGCCGAGCGTTCGGCGACCGCCTGGGCGGCCGGGGACAGGGCATCCTTGATGCGCTCGGCGCTGGCCGCCGCATCGGTGTCGCCCGCCTGACCGGCGATCAGGAACCACTTATAAGCCTCGGCGGCGTTCTGGCTGACGCCGAAGCCCTCTTCGTAGAGACGCCCCAGATTGTACTGGCTGTCCACCAGGCCAAGGTCGGCGGCGCGACGGAACCACTGGGCCGCCGTGGTGGAGTTCTTGGGGCCGCCCTGGCCTTCGAAATAATAGAGGGCCAGGTTGTGCATCGCCTTGCGGTCGCCGCCCTGGGCGGCGCGCTCGGTCCAGCGCCGGGCCTCGACCATGTCCTTGGCCAGGTTCTCGCCGCCCTGCTCATAGAGCTTGGCGAGATAGAACTGGGCCGGCGCATAGCCGAGATTGGCCACGCGCTTCAGGTCGTCCAGGCCGCCCTCGGCGCCGGACTCCACATTGCTCACCGCCTCGGCATAGAGGGCGGGGAGATCTTCGCGGGTCTGGGCCGCAGCGCCCTCGGGATCGGTGAGAAGTTCCGGCGTCAGGGCTGAGGCAGCCCTGGGCGTGCCCGTCTCGGCCAATTCAGGCCCCTGTCCGGCGTCGTCGCGGACCGCGGAAACGGCGTTGGCCACCCGTGTGGGCAGGTCACCTGACGGGTCGCCGCTCATCATCATCATGCCGCCGGCGGCCATGCCCAGGAAGGCCGCCCCCCCGGAGATCAGCAGGGCGGTCTGCAGGGTCGAGCCCGCACGCTTCTTGGGGCGCACGGAAAAGGCGCTGAACATCGAGCCGCCCGACCTGGGCTCCTGCGACGCCTTGCCCTTGCGGCCCTTGGTCTCCGCCATCGGGGCCGCCCGCGCCGCAGCACGGGCCTGGGCGATCACCTCTCGCGTGGACAGGGTGCGTGTCTCGCCGGCCTGCTGTCGAAGAGACGGCTGCGGCTCGACGAACTCAGCTTCGTCCTCGAAGCCGAAGTCGTCGTCGTCGATTTCGGCGCGCACCTGTGGCGCGGCCTCGAAGCTCTGAGCGATGCTGCGGCGGGCCGCAGGCGCCTCAGGCTCAGGGGCGAAGGGATCAGCCGGAGGCTCGACGGCGATAGCCGGCGGCGGCGCGGCGCGGGACGGCGCAGGAGCCGGGGGATCGAAACCGTCGGCGGCCTCAAAGTCCTCGGCCGCCAGCGGCGGGCGCTCAGTTTCGGCGGAATAGGCGCCGGGGAAACCCTCAGCCGGGGAGGCGAAGGCCTGGCGGGCGAAGGGCTCGGCCTCGTCCTCGGGCGCCGGATCGGGCTCAGCCGGTCCGAAGCCGGCGAACGGCTCCAGGTCGAACGGCGAGGCTGCGGGCTGGGGCGCCTGCGCGGCCGGGGCCGGCGGCGGCTCCACACTGCGCGGCGGCGGCGCTTCGGCCAGCCGACGGTCAATGCGTTCGCGCGCCTCTTCCAGCAGGCGCGCGGTGCGCTCCTCGCTCAGGCGGATGCGTTCGGACAGTTCCTCGGTGGCGCGTTCCTGGCGATGACTGACCCGCTCGGTGACGCGGGCCACCTGGTCCCCCACATCGTCGATGGCCTGGGCCGACCGGCGCTCGGAGGTGGCGATCCGCTCGCTCAGGCGTTCGGTGATCTTGCCGATCTCGCCGCCCAGTTTCTCCAGCGCCTCGGCATGCAGGGTGTCGGAACGGCCGAGCCTGGCCTCCATGGCCGTGGCGATCCGCGCCACCTCGCCGCCCACGGTCTGGATGGCCTGGGCGCTCGACTGTTCGGCGCTCTGGACCCGGCGGTTCAGATTGTCGGCCATGCTGAGCACTTCGCGGCCCATGGCTTCGATGGCCTGGGCCGAGCGCTGCTCGGCGGCGCGCACATGCTCGGTCATCTCGCCGAGCCGCCGCTCCATGCGGTCGAACCGGCCATCGGCCGAGGCGTGCAGCTTCTGGGTCAGCTCGACCCGGGCGGCCTCGACCCGTTCGGTCAGGCGCGCGGCCATCTCTTCCAGGCGGCGGTCAAACCCAGGCCCCTCGCCGGCCTCCACCGATCCCATGCGTCCGTCGAGATGCGCAAACGAGGCGCGCAAGCTCTCCAGGGCCTCGGCGGTGCGGGTCTCGGCTTCGCTGAGACGCTGGGCGACACGGCCCACCACCTCCTCGATCAGGCCCGGCGACTCCGAGCCCCCCTGCGCCTCCACCCGCTCCATCCGCGCCTCGATGGCACCCAGGGCCTCGCGGGTGCGGGTCTCGCCTTCATAGAGATGGTTGGCGACCTTGCCGACCGCCCCCTCCAGGGCGCGGAGGGCTTCAGCCGAACGAGGCCCTACGGCCTCGGCCTCCATGCGGCGCAGGCGCTCGGCCACGCGGCTCTGCTCGGAGGCGACCTCTTCCACCGCGCCTTCGAACCGGGCGGCCACGGCCACGTGCTCACGCTCGGCGGCCTCGATGCGGGCCAGGGCCGAGCGCACCGAATGCTCGACGCCGGACACCGCCAGGCCTGTGCGGCTCTCGGAGACTTCCAGTCGCTCGCTGAGGCGGTCCAGGGCCAGGGCGATGCGCCCCATTTCGTCGGCCGGATGTTCCGCGGCCTCGACACGGGGCGGCGCATCATCGGTGCGGCGCAGGCTTTCGAAATAGGTGGGGAGCGGACGGCGTGCGAGATCAGCCTCGGAGACGGCGTCTTCCGGACCTTCATCATCAAGGATCATTCGATTGAGCCACTCGCCCAAGGTCATGCCCGACCGCCTGGCGAGGTCTTTCGCGACCTCCCTGGCTTTTGGGTCGATGCCCTTGACGCTCCATGGCGCCGCCGCCGTCATTCGAATCGATCTCCTACCCGAGTTCGACGCTATCCACCGAACCTTGGGGTGTAAACGCAGGGTTAACGCTAGATATAGCGTTGGGGCGCATCACCTGTGGACGACCGCGAAAAGCCCACAGGCCTGACCAGACAACAGCCTGCGGCAAGGTTAACGCTTCGTTAACGGCCTGATTTGCCCTTGTCCGACGCCTGCGCTACGGCGTCGCAGATGGAGCTGTCCCTGACCCTCGCCGCCGGCGCCGTCCTGCTGGCTCTGACCCTGTTCGCCGGCTGGAAGGGCGCGAGGCCGCCGGATCTTCGCCGGGGCCCGCGCCTGGTGCCCTACCGCTTCGTCATGCTGTTGGGGGCCGCTGGCCTGATTGTCATCCTGGTCCACCTGGTGAACCTGATGGGCGTCTCGACCGGCCCCGACCGGTTCTAGATCTCGGCGGCGACCGGCTCGCCCGGCCGTGGTTCGGTCTTGCGGGGGCGTTTGGCAAGCCCCGCCATGCCGCCGGAAGACAACAGCCCGACATCGGCGAGCAGCAGCGGGATAGCCCATTTGTGCGGGGCGGCCAGGTAGCGCGGCTGCCAGAGGGGGTCGTACTTGTCCTTGTACTTCCGCACCCCCTGGAAATTGTAGATTTCCTCGCCCCGCTCGAAGAGCAGCCGGCCCACCCGCGACATGATCGGCGCGAAGGGCCGATCCTCGAGCCCGGCCAGAGGCGCCATGCCGAACTCGAAGGCCTGATACCCCTGGGCCCGCCCCCAGGCGATCAGCTCGATGAACAGATAGTCCATGATATTCTTGGGGGCGGCGTCAGAATAGCGCATCAGATCCATTGAGAAGGCCGAGCGCGAGCCGGTGGTCCAGAGGGTCGCAAAGGCCACGATCCGGCCGTACTGACGCACGATGGCGATGGGAAACTCCGACACATAGGCCCGGGTGAAGCCGCCCATGGTGAAGCTCTTTTCGCCGCCGGCGTGGGCGTCGAGCCACTGATCGGAGATCGCCTGCAGTTCGTCGAGCACAGGCGGCACATCGGCCGGCGCCAGCACCTCGAAGGTCGCCCCCTCCTCTCCGGCCTTGCGCCAGGCCCGGCGCAGATTGCCCCGCTTGCGGCCTTCCACCGAGAAGGTCTCCAGGGGCACGATGGCGGCCTCGCCGATCTTCTGCAGGGAGAAACCAAGCTCGACCACCTCGGGCAGGTCGTCGGCGCCCAGGGCGTAGACTCCGGGTCTTGCGGCATGGGCGTCGGCCATCTCGCGGAAGCGCCAGAACAGTTCCAGCCGCTCGTCGCGGCGTCCGACCGGCGCCCCGAGCGCGATCCAGGAGCGGCCCCGCACCCCGAACATCAGGAAGGACTGCCCGCTCTGAGAAAAGATGAACCGCTTGTCCCCCAGCAGGGCCAGGTTCGAAGCGGGCTCGGCGGCCTGGGCGGAGGTGAGGATGGCGCGAACCTGTTGGAAGTCCTGGTCGTCGGGGGTGACCACCCGAGGCGTCGCGGCCGAGGCGAACAGCCGCCAGATGCCGAAGGCGATCAGGGCCAGCGCCGCCCCGATCCAGGCCCGGATCGCGCGCGCGGCGTCATCCTCGACCATGACGCTGATCCAGCTGCGGTGCCCATAGTCGGCGTTCTGGAAGGACCAGAGCCCCAGGAGGCCCGCCCCCGCCACCAGGGCGGCGGCCGAGACCAGCCAGCCTGGCGTGATCTCCATCCGCGACAGCCTGGCCTCGCGGATGAAGGCCGCCCGGAACGGCGCCAGGGCCAGCATCAGGGCGGCGAGCCAGGCGGTCTCTTCCCAGACAATGCCTTTCAGCAGGGTGAGCGGCAGGGCCACGCCCAGCACCACCATGGTCGCCATCCAGGCCGCATCGAGCCTGGCCCGCAGGCCAAAGGCCAGGAAGATCAGCACCAGGCCAAGCACGCTGGACAGGAAGTGGCTGGCCTCGATCAGCGGCGCCGGCGCAAGCTGGGTCAGCAGCAGGAAGCGGGTCGGCACCGAAGGCGTCGCGGCCGACACCACCAGCATCACCCCCGCCGCGAGGGTGAGTATGGCGCCGGTCAACGGGGCTGCGGCCAGGCCGGCGGGCCGCAGTTCGCGCAAGATCCTCATGGGATGGAGCGTCCTGGTGGCGAGTTGGGGGGTATATAGACCGGATTCGGCGCGGCAGGACCGTCGCCTGTGTCAAACAACTGTTCGCAAGGCGGCTTGCCCTGGGGCCGCCCGGCGCTAATGTGGCGCGCAAAATCTGCTTGCAGCATTGGGAGACCGCCATGGCCGACTTCGGCGCCGGAGAGCTCGACACCTTCAGGTCGGATGTCCGCGCGTGGCTGGAGGCCAACTATCCGGCCGAGCTCCGCGATCCGGGCGCCAAGGTCGATCCCGAGGCCATGTGGGGCGGCCGCGCCTTTGAGGACTCCGACGACCTGCAGATCGCCTGGATGCGCAAGATGGGCGAGAAGGGATGGACCGCCCCCACCTGGCCCACCGAATACGGCGGCGGTGGGCTGACGCCCGCCCAGGCTCGCGTGCTGGACCAGGAGCTGAACGCCGGGCGCTATCGCACGCCGCTCGCCTCGTTCGGCGTCTGGATGCTGGGCCCGGTGCTGCTGGAGTACGCCAACGAGGATCAGAAGCGCGAGCACCTGCCCAAGATCATCAAGGGCGAGATCCGCTGGTGCCAGGGCTATTCGGAGCCCGGCGCAGGCTCCGACCTCGCCTCCCTGCAGACCCGTTGCGAGGACAAGGGCGACCATTGGCTGATCAACGGCCAGAAGATCTGGACCTCTTACGCCGACAAGGCCGACTGGTGCTTCTGCCTGGTGCGGACCGACACCTCGAAGAAGCATGAAGGCGTCTCCTTCGTGCTCATCGACATGCGTTCTCCGGGCGTCGAGACGCGTCCGATCCAGCTGATCTCCGGCGAGAGCCCGTTTTGTGAGACCTTCTTCACCGACGTGAAGATCCCCAAGGAAAATCTGGTCGGCAAGGTCAATGGCGGCTGGGAGATCGCCAAGCGCCTGCTGCAGTACGAGCGCCAGAACATCTCCGGCGGCTTCGGCGGCGGCGGCGGGGCCGGCGGCGCCAGCGGCGATCTGGCCGAGGTGGCCAAGAGCTATTGCGGCGTGGACGGTGATGGCGTGCTGGCCGACACCGATCTGCGCACCCGCATCACCCAGAACAAGATGAACATGCAGTGCCTGGGCCTGACCATCGGCCGCACAGCCGCCGAGGCCAAGGCCAGCAATGGCCCGAGCGCCGCGGTCTCGATCATCAAGTACGCCGCCGCCACCTTCGCCCAGGAGCGCTCCGAGCTGATGATCGAAGCCATGGGCCACCAGGGCCTGGGCTGGCAGGGCGACGACTATAAGCCGGGCGAGATCATTGCGACCCGCGGCTGGCTGCGCTCGAAGGGCAATTCCATCGAGGGCGGCACGAGCGAAGTGAACCTGAACGTCATCTCCAAGCGCGTGCTGGGGCTGCCCGACCCCAAGTAGCGGGTCGAGCAGAGCCTGCGGCCGCATTTTCGGCCGTCGGGCGTCCGGACGGGCATTATTTGTAAAGGCGGATTTCCATGGCCGATTTTGGCGGCGATCTCGACACCTTCCGTAGCGAGGCTAAGGCCTGGCTCGAAGCGAACTTCCCCAAGGCCCTGAAGGGCGACGTGGCGGCGCAGACGGCGGCGGCCGGCGGCGGCAAGGAAGGCCCCGAAGCCCGCCAGTGGCGCGAGGCCATGGGCGCCAAGGGCTGGGGCGTGCCCACCTGGCCGGCGGAATACGGCGGCGGCGGGCTGTCGCGCCAGGAGGCCCGGGTCCTGGCCGAGGAGATGGCCGCCATCGGCGCGCGCAATCCAATCGGCGGCATGGGCGTCATGATGTTCGGCCCGACCCTGATCGAATACGGGACCGAGGAGCTCAAGCGCCAGCACCTGCCCGGCATCGTCACCGGCTCGGTCCGCTGGTGCCAGGGCTATTCGGAGCCGGGCTCCGGCTCCGACCTCGCCTCGCTGCAGACCCGCGCCGAGGACAAGGGCGACCACTATCTGGTCAACGGCCAGAAGATCTGGACCTCGGGCGCCAATCTCGCCGACTGGTGCTTCTGTCTCGTGCGGACCGACACCTCGAAGAAGCACGAGGGCATCTCCTTCCTGCTGATCGACATGAAGAGCCCGGGCGTCGAGGTGCGGCCGATCCTGCTGATCAACGGCGGTTCGCCCTTCTGCGAAACCTTCTTCACCGATGTGAAGGTCCCCAAGGACCAGCTGTTCGGCCCGCTGAACGGCGGCTGGACGGTGGCCAAGCGCCTGCTCCAGTTCGAGCGCGACAACATCTCGGCCGGCCTGGGCGGCGGCAATATCGGCGCGCCGGCGGCGGTGATGAGCGTCGAGGATGCGGCCAAAAAATACGTCGGCCTCGATGAGACCGGGCGGATCGCCGACCATGACC